>SCPN01001527.1_pt1 | contig 51435 bp, 63 predicted proteins | sample 6106831 | NCBI WGS metagenome assembly SCPN01 (sample SAMN10720447, study PRJNA508395) | human gut metagenome | isolation source: Participant 1, 0 month | reverse complement strand
GGGAGACCGCAGGTATTGAGGGCTGGATTGCGGACACGGACACGGTGCAGACGGTGGCCGTGGTGGCCGGGGAGGAATCCAGCGCCACCATAGTCAACAAGGAACTGCCTGGACTGCGGATCACGAAATATGAGCGGGGCACTATGACCCTTATGCCCAATGTGTCCTTCGAGATTTTCCGGGACGCCGAGAGCCTGGGCATCTTCCAGACGGACGAGTTCGGTCAGATTTTGCTCACTAACTGCCAGCCTGGGACCTACCGGGCCGAGGAACGGGACACCGGCGGGGACGGCCATGTACTGGACACCACCCCCCAAGAGGTGGAGCTGAAGGCCGGGGACGGGATCAAGGACCTGGTTTTCTTTAACGACCGCCTGCCCGGAATCCATTTAATCAAGGTGGACAGTTCGGACCTCTCCCAGCCCATCGCTAACGCCCGTTTCCGTTTTGAGGCGGTGGACGGCAGCTTCGGCCCGGTGGAATACACCACCCTGGAGGACGGAACCATCGACCTGAGCAAGCTCCCCGCCGATACCGCCTACATCGTGACGGAACTGGAGTGCCCCGGCTATATCGTGGACGACGCCCAGCGCACCATCCACCTGGACGGCGGCGAGCAGGCCCAGTTTGTGTTCACCAATTCCAAGCTGCCCTCTCTGCATTTATATAAGGAGAGCGCGGACGGGACGCCCCTGGGCGGCGTGACCTACCGCCTTGCCAAAATCGAGGACGGCTCCCGGTATCTGGACCGCACCACTTCCAGCACAGGTGAAATCTGCTGGGAGGGCCTGGAGCCTGGCGTTTATTCCCTAATTGAAACCTCCACTGTGTCGGATCACCTGCTGGACACGACCGAGTACCATGTGGAGCTGTTCCCCGGCCAGGACTCTACTGTGGTCCTGCAAAATGACAAGCGGCCCAATTTGACGGTGGTGAAACGGGACGCCGACAGTGGCGAGCCCGTAGCCGATACAGTGTTTTTAGTGGAGGGGGCGGACGGCCACAGCGTGGACGAAATCAGGACCGGGCCGGATGGAACGGCCGTTTTGGAGAATTTACTGCCCGGCGTGTACGAAATTTCCGAAAAATCGGTGCCGTCCCCTTACCTGATGGACGCGGAGCCCCAGCTTGTCACCCTCTACCCCAACCAGGACCATACCGTATATTTTGAAAACCACAAGCGGCCCACCGTCACCGTACAGAAAGAAAATTCCATCACCCATGACCCGATCCAGTATGCCGAGTTCCATATCACCTGGGCCAGCAACAAAACGGACACCGGAGAGCTGCGGGACCTGGGGACCTTCCAGACGGATGAAGCAGGCCAGATCATCCTGGAGGGCATCGAGGACGGCTGGCTGAAAATCGAGGAGACCAAGCCCGCCCCTGGCTATCAGGCCCCGGAGGACCCGGTTACGGAGGTCTATGTCAAGGGCGGCGAGAACAAGACCGTCACCATATCCAACACGCCCCTGTCGGCCCTGGTGGTCTACAAGCAGGACAGTGTGACGGGGGCCGGAATTTCCGGCTGCCGTTTCCAACTGAAATACCTGGGCGGCGAGGTCAGCGGCTCCGGTGGAACGGTAGTGGGGACCTATGTGACCTCCGCCAACGGCTCCTTCACCGTCACGGGGCTCAAAAAGGGCTACTACATCTGCGAGGAGCTGGAGAGTGACAGCGGCCATGTCATTGACGCCGCGCCCCAGTCTTTCTATCTCTCCGGCGAGGACCAGGACATTATGACCCTCTATTTCTCCAACGCCCCCAAGGGGGCCGTCCTGGTCAAGAAGGTATCGGCAGCAGACAATACCCCCCTGAGCGATGTGGAGTTCCTGGTGACGAAATCGGACGGCTCCGTGGTGGGCGACGCCAACGGCAAATTTGTGACGGACTCCACCGGGACCTTCCTGGTGAAAGGTGTGGAGCCCGGCACCACACTGGTCATCAAGGAGACCAGGGCCAAACCGGGCTACCTGCTGGACGACACCCCCCAGACGGTTCAGGTAAAAGAGGGCCAGACCGTCACGGTGGAGTTCCGCAACCAGCCTATGGGGAACCTCATCATCCACAAGCTGTCCAGCAAGGATAAGGCCCCGCTGGAGGGAGTACAGTTCAAGATCACCTGCGCGGACGGCACCTATCTCCCGGACGAGGGCGGCAAGCTGTCCTCCAATGGCCTGTATTGGACCAATGCGGAGGGCCAGATCGTCCTCTCCGGCATCACCGGCACAGTGGTTGTGACTGAGGTAGAGAGCATCCCCGGATATACCATCGACCCGGACACACAGAGTCAGACCGTGGTGGTCAACCCGGATGATACGCAAGAACTCTGGTTCTACAACACGCCGGTGGGCGGTGTGGAGCTCATCAAGGTCAGTTCGGCGGACAAGACAGAGCGCATCCCCAACACCACCTTCGATATCCGCCGGGTGTCGGATGACGCCCTGGTGGACACCGTGACCACCGGGCGGAGTGGAAGGGTATATCTGCCCCTGGAGAGCGGCGATTACTACGCCGTGGAAACCGAGAGTGCCAAAGGCTTCAAGCTGGATGACACCCCCATCTATTTCACAGTGAAGGATGGAGAAACCACCCGTAAGACCGTGACCAATGCGCCCTTCTCCGGGATACTCATTCGCAAGGTTTCGTCTGCGGACGGAAGCGGTATTTCCGGCGTCCATTTCCTGTTGTATAACGCCCGGCATACCCCCATCGGGACCACGGAGCGACCAGAGGGGCCATGTCTACATTGAGGCCTGACCGAGGGCGGCCGCTACTATCTCCGGGAGTTGGAGCACGAGGGCTATATCCCGGACACCGAACTGAAAACCGTCTATGTCAAGGCGGGGGAAGTGACTGAAATCGAATGGGAGAATACCCCCATCACCGGCCAGATCCAAATTATCAAGCGGTCCGCCGACTACAACCCCACCACCGGCCTGCCCGCCGGAACACTCCTGGAGGGGGCCGTGTTCGAGATTTACGACAAGGCGGGCAATCTGGTTGATACCATTCGCTCTGACAGGGGGCTGGCCGTCCAAACAGCTCCCCTCTCCCGCTATACCATCCGGGAGGTCAAGGCCCCGGAGCATTACGGTGTCAACGAAACCGAGCTGACCGCCTACCTGGAGCATGAGGGCCAGATCGTGCGCTTTGAAGTGACAAACAAGAGCCTGACCACCGGCGTGTCCATCACCAAGACCGGCCCCAAGGAGATCATGGGCGGCCAGCCGGTGCGCTACACCTTCTCCGGCATTTCTAATACCTCAAACGTCCGTTTGGACAGTTTCTATTCCGGGACACCCTGCCCGCTCAGGTGCGGCTGGAGCAGGTGGTGACAGGTACATGGAACTCCCCGGCGTCTACAAGATCGTCTACAAGGTCAACGGCGGGGAGTACCGCACTCTGGCCGATAACCTGAGTACCAGTCAGAATATCCTGGCAGCCAGCGCCGCGGCTCTGGGCCTTGCCACGAATGAGCGCGTGACCGAGGTTATGTTCGTATTCGGCCAGGCCCCGCAGGTCTTCCCAGGTGGAGACCCCGGTCCCACTGCACCGCCGTTAATGGACTGGCCGCGGCTTCTTTCTTGAACGTTGCGGACGTGGGCGGTGTCTATAACGGCCAGTGGGTCCAGGCCGTCAGCCGCTGGGTAACGACCGTGTACGGTAAGCGGGCCCTGCCCCGCACCGGATATTATTATAATCCTGGAGCGTCAAAACTTCCCTCAATTTGAGGGGAGTTTTGGCGCTCCCCTTTTTGGAAGGAGGAACGTATGCCAGACTATCAAGCCGTTTTAAGCAGCCATGAGATCAGCAAGAATATCGCTGACCTGCTGGAGGACATTGACCCCATCCAGTACAACGGCAGCAACCGGGCCCGCCGTGTACGGAATGTAAACGACTATATCCAGGGCCGGAACGATATGCCTCTGGAACCCCTGCTGGATTGGCAAAGCGGATAGAGGGGCCTATGCCGGGAAAGTGGCGGTGCTCCGCCAGTCTATCCGGGACTTTCAAACGCAAAAGGCCCTGCTGACCGTCCCCTATACCAGGACCAGCCATAAGCAATTCGAGTACAAGACCATAGAACTGGAGATGGACCGGCCCATGAAGGTCATTGACCAACAGATCTATGATCGGGCAGCGAAATCAGGTTTTCCGCGTAATTTCTTCCAGGAAAGCTATTTTGACCATGTGACGCTCTATTGTATGCCGGACAACCTGTAACTTCTCTTCTTCTACTGCTCTTTTCATGTATGCCGCCTGTATGGGGTGAAATTTTGGGATACGAGGTTATATGGCTGTGAGTTCCACTCCTGCCGGATCGAATTTACTTTATTCCCGGATTCCACACTGGCAACACGCATTTCCGGACTGCTCCATCCATTCCGCGGCCTTTCTCCGCAGTCGTATGACCCGCTGCAACACGGTTGACTGTTCCGTGGGGCGGCTGAACTTCAACGGGGCCGTCTGGATGGCTGTACCTATGGCGGATCACACGACTGCCTAACAGCCGGATCGAGGGCCTGGAGGATGCTTCTATTACGATGGGAGGGGCGACCCAGGAGGAAGTCCGGTATAACCGTAACGCCATTTTCCACGCCCTGGGGGAGCAAGACCGGAACACCCCCGGCCAGGGGACCGGCCGCCTGGACCGGAGCGGTGAGGGGCGGCTCTATGCGTAGAAACAACACCGTAAGCCCTCTCCTGTGGGCGGCGCTCACCCTGCCTGTCCTCTATCTGGCGGCCCTCCTGGCCTCCGGCTATGAGGAGGGTATGACTGTCTTTGACCTCATGGGCCGTTTCAGCGGACTGCTGGAGCGGCCCTTTGCCATCCGCTGGACGCCTCACACCCCCAAATTCATGCTGGGAGCCCTGCTGATCTACGGCTTCTCCGTGGTGCTCTACTGCTCCACCAGGGAGAACAGGAGGCCCGGTGAGGAACACGGCTCCGCCAAGTGGGCAGTCCCAAACTGCTCGACCGCAAGTACCGAGACAAGGCACCCTTCCAGAATACCATCCTCACACAAAATGTCCGCATGGGCCTCAATGGAAAGGTACACCGCCGCAACCTCCTGCAAATCGTCATCGGCGGCTCCGGCGCGGGCAAGACAAGGTTTTTCTGCAAGCCCAATCTCATGCAGGCGAATTGCAGTTTTCTGGTCACGGACCCCAAGGGGGAGACGATGCGGGCCGTGGCCCCGCTGCTCATCGAAAAGGGCTATGTTATCAAGGTGTTTGACCTCATTGACACCGACCACTCCGACGCCTTCAACCCGTTCCCATACCTGAAGGACGACAAGGACGCCATGAAACTGGTGAACAATCTGATTAAGAACACCACGCCGAAAAATTCCACCAACAACGACCCGTTCTGGGAGAAATCCGAGATCGCCCTGGACACCGCTCTCATCCTGTATCTGCTCCATGAAGCCCCGCCGGAGGAACAAAATCTGGAGATGGTCATGTATATGATCGAAAACGGCGGGGCCAGGGAGGACGATGATGATTTTCAATCCCCCCTGGATATGCTCTTTGAGGCGTTGGAGGAGGAAGAACCGGATCATGTGGCCGTGCGGGAATATAAGATTTTCAAGCAGGCCGCCGGAAAAACAGCCAAGAGTATTTTATTGAGCGCCGCTGTCCGGCTTTCCGCTTTCATCCTGCCTCAGATCACCCGCATCACTTCGCGGGACGATATGGAGCTGGGCCTCATGGGGGAACGCAAGCAGGCCGTGTTCGCCATCATCCCCGACAACGACGGCACGTTTAATTACCTGGTGGGGATGCTCTACACCTGCGCCTTTCAGGCCCTCTACTACCAGGCCGACAAGGTACACCAGGGAGCCCTGCCCGTCCCGGTCCGCCTGATGATGGACGAGTTCTGCAACGTCTCCCTGCCGGATGACTTTGGCAAGCTCCAAGCCACCATGCGCTCCCGCAACATCATGTCCACCATTGTACTCCAAAACATTTCCGCCCTCAAGGCCCTGTTCAAGGATGACTGGGAGGGGCTTTTGGGCAACGCCGATACGCTGGTGTATCTGGGCGGAAATGAGCCGTCCACCCACAAGTATATCTCCGAGCTGCTGGGCAAGGAGACCCTGGACACCCGCAACCGCAGCGTGTCCCGCGGCTCCCACGGCTCCAGTTCCGTCAGCTACCAGCAGACGGGCCGGGAGTTGATGACTCCCGACGAGGTGCGGACCTTGGACAACGACTACGCCCTGCTGTTCATCCGGGGGGAACACCCTGTGATGGACAAGAAGTATGACATTCTCAAGCACCCCTATATCAAACTGACGGAGGACGGCGGGGCCGCGCCCTACGTTCACCACCCCGGCCTGACTTACACCCAGGCCGACCTGTCCGTGCCTTTTGAGAGTTTGGACTACATCGAAATTCTGGAATAAGAGAGGTTGATTTTCATGTTGAACAAAACACACAACCAGTCGAATACCCTTTCTCAGCGGCGGACCGGAAAGGTCCGCCGGCTCTATTTCTCCGCCGTCCTCATGCTGGCCCTGTGCGCCGCCCTGGCCTGCCCGGCCCTGGCCGCCGACACCGATCCTCTTACTATTGTCAACAACCTCAGCGACTTTCTTTTCCTGTATCAAGGCCATCGGCGTCATCATCTTAGGCTGGGGCATCGTCCAACTGGGTATGTCCATCCAGTCTCACGACGCCAGCCAGCGCACCCAGGGCATCCTCTGCGTGTTCGGCGGCTTGCTCATCGCTTTTTCCAAGGAGATTTTGTCCGCTATCGGCGTGGTGTGACCTGCCATGCGGAAGTACAACAAAATTATCTCCTGTACCGGGACACCCTTTGGAGCATGGAAGATGATCGTACAGACGCCAAACGAGAAAATTCATGTACGCTCCTACTTCGGCTATTCCAAGCGTGAGGCGATCCATAAGGTACGGGTGACTGACTTTGACAAGGAGGCGGGCTGGTTTTCAATCAGCCTCCCCCTCCAACAAAGAAACGAGGTGGGGGCTGTGAGCGATAACTGGGTGGTACAGGCTATGCAATCCGCCTTTGAGATTTGGAACGACAAGTTGACCGAGATATGGTCCCTGATTACCACCACGCCCCAGGAGTTCCGGGACGGCGATATATGGAACGCCATTGTAGGCATCAATGAGGCTGAAGGCCGTGGGCTACGGCCTTCTGGTGCTGTTTTTCGCCATGGGAATCTTCCAGTCCGCAGCCAGTTTCCGGGACTTGCAAAGGCCGGAATACGCCCTGCGCCATTTCATCCGCTTTATTGCCGCCAAGGTGGCGGTGAGCTCCGCCATGGAGATCATGACCGTGGTTTTTTCCATCTGCGGCGGTATTGTCCAGTCTGTGATGAGCGGAATGGGCGGCATGGTTGCCGCCGGTGTGGCGGTGCCCCAGGAGATGGTGGACGCCATTGAAAACGTCGGCTTTTTAGCCAGCATCCCCCTCTGGCTGGTAGCCATGCTGGGCAACCTGTTTATCACGGTGATGTCCTTCATCCTCATTATGACGGTCTATGGCCGCTTTTTCCGCCTCTACATTTTTACTGCCCTGGCCCCAATCCCTCTGGCGACCTTCGCCGGGGAAGGGACCAGTTTCGCGGGGAAGCAGTTCATCAAGTCCTATATCGGCGTGTGCATGGAGGGGGCCGTGATCGTACTGGCCTGCCTCATTTTTTCCGCCTTCATGTCCAGCGGCTCCCCGGTCCTGGACACCAACTTGACCCCCGTGGTCATGGCCTGGCAGTACATCGCGGAGACTATTTTCAATATGCTGGTGCTGGCTGGCCTGGTCAAGGGCGCCGAGCGCATTGTAAAGGAATTAGCTGGCCTATAAAAAAGTACCATCAAATTGAGGGGACTTTCGGCAGCCAGGGACGGCCTGCGGCCCATCCCCCTGTTGCTTTACTGCCTGATTTTGATTTGCGGTGTGCCGTCCTTGACCTCAAAACTGATCTGGCCATTCCGATACCCCATAGCCTCCGCCGCCCGGCTCTGCTCCACGATCTCCCGCATGATCCGCTGCTCCTCCATGTGGGCGGTCAGCCTGGGGCCGACCCAGCGGAAGATCGTCACCAGCACCAGACCGGCCAGGATGGCCCAGTACAGCGCCTTCTGCTCCGCCACCCATTCGGGGAAGATCAGGTTCGCGCAGGCGGCGTAGACCAGCACGGGCGCCAGTTTCAGCTTTACTAGGATGCGGAATACCAGCAGGATCAGGAACACGGCCAGGACGAAAAAGAACATTTGCTGTGCCAGTGTCAGATTCCGAAACATAAAAAATCCTCCTCTATTTGTTTTGAAATGTATGGTTTTTCCTACAAATATTATCTCATATTTCAAAAAACGTGTCAAAAAATCCATTTTCGAGGTGATAGCAATATGGAAATCAAAATTCCAAAGGAAGTCCACCAGCACCGGGAGACGATCTTTTTCGGCCTGTCCACGCGGCAATTTCTCTGTTCCGCCCTGGCCGTGGGCGCGGCGGTTGGGTGTTTACCTCATGTTCAAAGGCGTTGTGGGCCAGGAGGCCGCCAGTTGTACATCCTGGCAGCCGCCCCCATCGCTGTGACCGGCTTTTTCCGCTACAACGGCCTGACCTTTGAGCGGTTTGTCTGGGCGTTTCTCAAGTCCCAGGTCTTGTGCGCGGGCCCCGTGTGTACGGGCGGAGAATATCTACCTCCAGGCCATGCCGGAGCAGAGGAAGATATGGGGAGCAGGAAAAACCCTGAGCGCCGGAACGGCTGATAGTCCCCTCAATTTGAGGGGACTTTTGACCGCTCCCTCCATCGTGTTCCAATTTAGTCCGCAGCAGCGGCGATTGATTTCAGCGGAAAGGGGTGTGATGCGCGGCAGATTTGGGTGCCGGACCGTCATGGCCCTCTTTCCGTCCATTTTGAAGGAGGTCCCTATGAAAAGCAATTTCTCTCCCTTTTCCGGCCTATGCGGCCCCGGTCAGAAAGGGGGCGCGCCGCCATGCGTAAAACTCTTACCGCGGCCAACCGGGGCGAGCGTGTTCCGTTTAAGATCCCCCGCAGCGTACAGCAGTCCATCCCCATCCAGCGGGTTTGGCAGGATGGGATCTGGCAGGTCAACGGCAGATTCAGCCAGACCTGGCGCTTTGCCGACATCAACTACTCCCTGGCCTCCTACGAGGACCAGCGGGATATGTTCACATCCTACTGCGGCGTCCTCAACAGCCTGCCCACCGACGCCGTGACCAAGATCACCATTCACAACCGCCGCCTCAACAGCTCCGACTTTCAGCACAGCGTCCTCATGCGCGAGTGCGGGGATGACCTGGACCTGTACCGCCTGGAATACAACCGGGTGCTCACGGAAAAGGCGGCGGCCAGCAACAACCTCATCCAGGACAAGTACATCACCGTCTCCGTGGCCCGTAAGAACGCGGAGGAGGCCAGGCATTTTCCACCGGGTAGACGCCGATCTCTCGAAAAACCTGGGGCGTCTGGACAGCGGCGCGAAAGCCCTGGACACCTATGAGCGCCTACGCATCCTCCACGACTTCTTCCGGCCCGGCGAGGAACAGTTTTACAAGTTTGACCTGAACGCCTCCATGCGCCTGGGGCACAGCTTCAAAGACTACATCGCCCCTGACGGCATGAAGTTTCTCTCCGACCACTTTGAACTGGGCGGCAAAGTGGGGCGGGTGCTGTTCATGCGGAAGTATTCCAGTTACATCAAGGACGACATGATTACCAGTATGGCCGACTTCCCCCGGACGCTGGTGCTGTCCATCGACCTGCTCCCGGTCCCCACCGACGAAGCGGTGCGGGATGTGCAGTGTCAGATCATGGGTATTGAGAGCGATATTACCAGGTGGCAGCAGAGGCAGAACGCCCGGAACAACTTTACCGCCGTGGTCCCCTATGAGTTGGAACAGCAGAGGGCGGAGACCAAGGAATTTCTGGACGATCTGAGCACCAGGGATCAGCGCATGGTCTATGCCAATGTGACCCTGCTGCACATGGCCGACACACTGGAACAGCTCGACGCCGACACGGAGACCCTGCTCTCCAAGTCCCTGTGTGACTTCTCCATTCTCAGATACCAGCAGGAGGACGGCTTTAACACCGCCCTGCCCTATGGCCTGCGCTCCATCGACGTGACCCGCACGCTGACCACCGAGGCCGCGGCCTCCCTGATGCCCTTCCGCGTCCAGGAGATTCAGGACATGGGGCATTTACTGCGGCGTCAACGCCGTCAGCAAAAATCTTCTGATCTGCAACCGCAAGAATCTCCTCAATCCCCACGGCTTCATCCTGGGCGTCTCCGGCTCCGGCAAGTCCTTCACCATGAAGGAGTTTATCACCTTTATCGCCCTGTCTACCAATGATGATATTATCATCATCGACGCCGAGCGCGAGTATGGGGACCTGGTGCGGGCCCGGGGATCGTCCTGGAGATCTCCCCAAACAGCCGCCACCACATCAATCCTCTGGAAATCGCCAGAGGCTACGGCATGGGGGAAAACCCGGTGGCCCTCAAGTCCGAACTGCTGATGAGCATTTGCGAACAGCAGATGGGAGAGGGCCAGTTGGGGGCTTTCCATAAGTCCATCATTGACCGCTGTACCGCCAGCGTGTACCACGACTTCATCAAGAGCGGCGGCAAGGCCCGCCAGCCCATCCTCTCCGACTGGAGGAACGAGATCAAGCGCCAGCCGGAACGCGGAGGCCCAGGAGCTGGCCCTGGCCTCCGAGCTGTTCGTGGAGGGCTCCTTAAATATGTTTGCCCATGAGACCAACGTGGACATAGACAGCCGGATCATTGTTTTTGACCTCTACGAGATGGGGGACCAGTTGAAGCCCACCGCCCTCAACGTCACCATGGAGACCATTCAAAACCGGGTAGCCACCAACCGCCTGGCCGGGAAATACACCTGGGTATTCGTGGATGAGGTGTACGTGCGTCCGGAAGCCGCCTGAAGCAACGCAGGCAGCGCGGGACTATGCAAATTCCACCTTTGGCAAGTGGAAGGGAAAATGTGAAATCTGAAACCCTGTCATCATCCGGCTTACCCGCAAGAGAAATCCCAAGGGGAACACAGCACGCCGGAAAAGGCATAAGTCAGCCAGTCATCACGCTGCGACTGAGTGCCAAGATGAAAAGTTCTGCATGAGGATGAAAGCCAAACTGCCTGAACGATAGTCAGAGGAGCGTTATCGTCCGCCACGGCGAAAAGATGACTATATGCGCCGTGTGATATGGGCAAGTGGTGAAGGTAAATCGCCAAATGCGTACACATCCATATCAGCCGCCCGCAGTCAGCGGGAAATGACGGAAGTCGCATCCGACAGCAGAACAGGCCAATTTGCATAGTTCTAACCGGAGATGACCTAAACCGGAACGCTGGAAACAGCTATGGCCTGGGCCTGAATATCCGGCACGGTCACGGAGCCACCATAGTAGTCCGAGGGCGTTAATGGCGTCCACATGGCGAAGGGTGGCAGTTTATCCCCTGATACTGAAAAGGAAAGGTGCGTGAGGCACTATGAGAAGTCCACAGACAGTATTGGAAACCCTACGAAAGCACGCGCAGAAAGCGCATTACCAGTATGAGCGTCTTTACCGCAACCTGTATAACCCTCAGCTCTACCTTCTGGCCTATCAGAACCTATATGCGAACAAGGGAGTACGACGGCTGGAGCAGATGGCGCTACCCTCAGCGGTATGAGCCTGAAGCGAATTGAGTCCCTGATTAAAAAACTGCGGGACCGCAGTTATCAACCCCACCCCGCCAGGAGGCAGTACATCCCCAAGAAAAGTGGAAACGGGCTGCGCCCGCTGGGTATCCGGCGGCAGACGACAAACTGGTACAAGAAGCCGTTCGCATGATTTTAGAAAGCATCTATGAACCGACCTTTCAAAGCACATCTCATGGTTTTCGGCCCGGAAAAAGCTGTCATACCGCCCTGTCGCAGATACAGAAAACCTTCACCGGCGTCAGCTGGTTTGTGGAGGGCGACATCAAAGGGTGTTTCGACAACATCGACCACCACATCCTGGTCAACATTCTGAAACGAAGGATAAAGGACGAGGCTTTCATAGACCTGATTTGGAAGCTGCTCCGGGCCGGGTATCTGGAGGACTGGATGAAGCACCAGACCTACAGTGGCACGCCGCAGGGCTCCGGGGTAAGTCCACTCTTGGCGAATATCTATATGAACGAGCTGGACCTGTTCATGGAAAAGCTCCGGGCGCAATTCGGCAAGGGCGACAAGCGGCGGTTCAGCAACGACTATGTCAATGCCAACCACCACTATGCGCGAACCAGAGAACGAAACGCCAAAAAATGGAACACCATGAGCGAAGAAGAACGGAAAGACGCCAAAGTCATGCAGAAGAAATTACAGGCAATCCTGCTATCTACCCCCAGTCGGGAGCCAATGGACCCCAACTATCGCAGAGTTCTATATGTCCGTTACGCCGATGATTTTCTAATTGGCGTGATTGGAAATAAAGCGGACGCCGAACAAATCAAGACCGCCGTCAGTGAATTTCTGAAACAGGAATTGAACCTCACCATGTCGCCTGAGAAAACCCTGATTACCCACGGACATGACAAGGCAAGATTCCTGGGATACGACATCACCATCAGCAAGAATCAGGCGGTCAAAAAGACAAAGGGCGGCGTAAAGCGAGCCTATAATGGGCGCGTTGTCCTCCTGCTTCCAAAGGAAAAATGGATGGGTAAACTGCAAGAGTATAGGGCGCTTAATATACAAAAGGATGGCACGGGGAAAGAAATTTGGATGCCTGTGGCAAGGAACGGCTTGCAAAACAAAGAACCTATTGAAATCCTCGCACAATTCAACGGAGAAATCCGGGGTATCTACAACTATTATCGTCTGGCACGGAATGTATCTGTCCTGAACAAGTTTTGCTATGTCATGGAGTACAGCATGTATAAGACTATCGCAAGGAAAATGCGGTGCTCCGCAGCGAAAGTCAAGAAGAAATATACGAGAGACCGCATATTTGGCATAGAATACGAAACAAAACACGGGATAAAACGGGCCGAGTTCTACCATAACGGTTTCCGGAAAAGTGCGCCGTCTAAATTAGACATGGACACAACGCCGGACTATAGATACTCCATCCGACCCAAGGAAGTCATTGCCAGATTTATGACCGGATACTGTGAGCTGTGCTGTAAAAATGAACTCCCGGTTATGATTTACCAGGTGAAGAACCTGAAAAGTCTTTCCGGCAACGAGCCCTGGGAACAATTTATGTTGAAAAAGCGCCGCAAGACGCTGATTGTGTGCGAGGACTGCTACAAAACAATCACAAATTCGTAGGGCGGATAAATAGAGAGCCGTATACATCGAGAGGTGTAAGTACGGTTCGGGGCGAGCTATGGAAAACCCGCCGCCGCGAGGCGGTAAGGCGTCTATAGTTTAGCCCACTTGTTTTTCAAGTATTACTACTCCGCCCAATTCCTCTACAAGGCATGGAAGCGGTTTCGCAAGTACGGCGCGGCCCTGACCGCCGCCACGCAGAATGTGGAGGAGTGCCTGCGCTCCGAGACGGCCCGGCTCATGTTCGCCAACAGTGAGTTTCTGGTGCTTCTCAACCAGGCCGCCACAGACCGGGCGGAGCTGGCGAAACTGCTCAATATCTCGGAAAACCAGATGGGCTATGTCACCAACGCGGAGGCCGGTCACGGCCTGCTCCGTGTCGGCGGCGCTATTGTCCCGTTTGCCAACGAGTTTCCCCGGACCGGGGCCCTGTATCAACTGTGGAACACCACTCCCACAGACAAGTGAAGCCATGTCAAAACTCCCCTCAAATTGAGGGGAGTTCTTTTTTAATGTATCGAGTAAGGAGGAACCATGCCGGAGATCAAGGAAAAGCCCAAGGCGGGCAAGCCGAAGGGCAGACGAAAAAGCGCCGGTCCGCCCAGACAGGCCGGACGGCTGATGAAAGAGAAGCTGGTCCGGGAAGTGGACCAGCGGAAAGAGCGGGAGGCCGAAAACGGCTCCTATGCTGTGGACCAGGTGGAACAGGCCGGAGTTCAGGGCGCGGATGAATTTATACAGGCCCTCCGGCCAAACCACAAGAGGAAATCCGGTGCCGGGAATACGCAGAGCGCAAAGGAAAATAGAGACGGCCGGCCGGAACGGGAGGTCCCGCCCCAGGGACAGCCGACAAGCGCCCCCAAGGAGCGGAGGCCGGTGGAAGGTCAGAGGCCCCAGCGGCAAGGGACAGCCCCCAGGGAGCGGAGCCCAGGCGGACAGCAGGCGGTCCCCATCCGGGAGCGCCCCCGGATTGCGGCAAAAGAGCGCGGGCGGGGCAAGGCCCTCCAGGGACAAGCGCGCCCGGATGCCTTGCCGACGGAAGCACCTTCCGCAAAGGCGGGGCGGGAGCCAGCCCGCGGGCCCAGGTCCGCCGCATATCGCGGTGAGGGCCGCCCCGGCGAGGGGCGGCGGTCCGGTCCGGGTGTCTGGAGGCCAGGGGAGGATGTTCGCCGCCCTGTCATGGGCGGGGCAAAACCCCAAGACCGGAGCCCCAGGTACGAAGGGACGCGCCGCGCCCTTGCCGGGAGGCAAGGCGCCTCTGGGGCCCAAGGTCCGGGGAGCCGAGAAGCCTGCCCGGCGATTTGTCCAAGCATTCCAAAAACCTGCCCAGGCCGCCCGGCAGTCCGCCCAGCGCCGCCTGGCCCAGCAGGCGGCTCGCACCGCAAAGGGAGCCGCCGAGCTGGGCCGGAGGCTGACGGCAGCGGTGGTCCGGGCCGTGGCCGCTATGATGGGGAGTTTGATCGGGCTGGCAGGCGGCGCTGTTGTTTTGATCGTTCTCGTTGTCGTGGTGCTGATTGCCGCCATCGCCAGTTCCCCCTTTGGGATATTCTTTACCAGCGAGCCCAGCGCCCCGGAGACCGTCTCTGTCTCACAGGCGGTTGCCGCGGTCAATGTGGAATACAACGCCAAGCTGGAGGCGTTGCAGGCGGGGGGGTACGACGATATTGTGATCCACGGTCAGGGGCCGGACTGGGCCGAGGTCCTGGCTGTGTTCGCCGTCCATACGGCTGGGAAGGACACAGGCGTGGATGTGGCCACGCTGGACCAGGACCGGGTGGACCTTTTGAAAGCTGTATTTTGGGACATGACGGAGATCACATCTAAAGTAGAGACCATAGACCATCCGGGCGGCGAGGACAGTGAGGGGTGGACAGAATCCATCCTGCATATCACCATTACCCCTAAGACCGCCGATGAAATGCGGGCCGTCTACGCTTTCACGGATGAACAGAACAGCGCCTTGACGGAACTTCTGTCCGACCAGGCGGCCCTGGCCTCCCTGGCCGGGAGCCTCACCATCACCAGCGCCGATCTGTTGGAGGTGATCCGCGCCTTGCCCGCTGACCTGGACCAGGCCCGGAAGGAGGCGGTGGAGACCGCGCTTTCCCTGGTTGGGAAGGTGGGATATTTTTGGGGCGGAAAATCCCTGGTCATTGGCTGGGACAGCCGGTGGGGGACGCTCCGGGAAGTGACCGCCGCGGGCAGTTCCACCACCGGCACCTACCGCCCCTACGGCTTGGATTGCTCCGGCATGATGGATTGGATTTTCTACAACATCACGGGCGGCGAATACATCCTGGGCCGTGGCGGCGGTGCCACCGCCCAGCGCTCCTACTGCACGCCTGTTTCCCAGGCGGACGCGCAGCCCGGAGACCTGGCCTTCTACCCGGACGATTCCCATGTGGGGATCGTGGTGGGCCGGAGGGAGGACGGGAAACTGCTGATCTGCCATTGTTCCAGCGGACAAAACAATGTGGTGGTGACGGAGTTTGCCGCCAGCGGCTTTACCACCCTGGGGCGGCCGGATATTTTCCAGTAAACAGCCGAAACTCCCCTCAATTTGAGGGGAGTTTCGAGCTTTACATTTTCACGCGCGGCGATCTGGCTTTCACTGAATTGATTTCTTTGGGGAATTATGATACCTGCACGCCGATACACATAACGCACAAAACTGTTGCTAACAAGACAGGCAACAATTTCTATGTTTATGTTAGATTTAGTGTGAATCTATAGCTACTATCTACAAGAACCTTGTCAGAAGTAATTGGGGAAAATGGGTTCTGTATTGCATATCCAATAATTTCGTACATTCCTGGCTCGTTTGGTAGAGCGATTTCGATTTCTCCATAAGCGGTTCCTGCATTACCATCAAGCGAAAGCGCATAGTAATTTTTCCCATTGATTTTAGCTTGAGAAAAATTTATAGTTATTATCAATAGTGTATTTGATGCTTCGCTCTTGTCTAAAAAATACATTAGCTTGAAGGGAGTTCCTTGTTTATGTTCAATTAGAGGCTCTGGTCTCAAAATTCCGTCATTTTCAATCAATTCTTTGGCTCCATAATCGGTGTTTAGCGTTAATGGACTGAAGCTATCCATATGATTCCCGTCAGGAATAAAATAATCGTGTTGCTTTTCGGATTCAAATACAGGCTCCATAGAAGATAAGCTATAAACTAGATCATAAACTGCATTAGCGCCATAAAAGTTAGTTACCCTATCATATTCAGCGGCGTGGTGATTTGGAGAAACTGTAAAAGTAACAAAAAGTTTGTGGAGAGCATCATCTCTATTTAGCTGTTCTTCATCTAAAAATACAGGTATAGTAACTTTCATACTATCTGTAGCATCGAAAGTATAACTCTCAACGTAGTTTTTGCCATCTATAGAAAATTTAATTGGCACATAATCATAATAGAGCACCATAATGACTTGAGTACTGCTACCTACTTCGGCAAATTCAAGATATATCGGATTGTTAGCATCAGATAAGAAAATAGTATTCTTTTCTTTAAGTTGATCTGTAGAATTATCATTGTATACATCAATATAATAGCTATTTTCAAATTCAGGATGTAAATTTTCAAATGGTGTTTCTTTAATGAGTTCTGATGTATTAGTATGGGAATTAGAGCTATCTATATGTAACAAATATACAAGAAAGACTATACCTACAAATAAAAGAAATGCGGTAGGAACTATTGCTGCGCGGAGGGTAGTAGAGCGAGAATTAAGTCCATTTATCTTACTATGTCTCATCTTACCGGAATCCTTTCAGCAAATGTTTATTAGAAAGCACATATCATGCACAAATAATGTGCATGATATGTGCTTTCTATTACTCAAAAACCAACATCATTTCTGATCTAGAAACTAACCGATACAGATTATTTAAACAGCGGGGAGTCCTCGTTGCCATACTGATATCCAGAAGAGGATGTATCTCTTATCTTTCCTGATACAAAATACTGGCGGTAGGGGCCATTTTCATAAATCTTGTCAGTTACCACGGATTCCTTATTGTAGCCAGAAGCGGTATCGCTGGGGCCATCGGCATCGCCATTACTGTATGTGGCATAGACTTTTACATACATGTAATATGCAGTACCGGCATAGGTGTTCATTGATCCTTCGCCCCATGCACCGTTTGGATCATACCGAATTTTAACGTATCCCCACGAAGCCCGCTCATTACCAACGGTTGCGGAAGTTTCAGATATCGCATCTGATTCAACTGCGGACGCGCCAACCACGCACATAGAAAGGGCCAATACAAGTACCATGATCATAGAAATAGCTCTTTTCATAATGATACTCCTTTTAAAATATAGACTTTGGATGCGTTGATTCGGAAAACTCACAAAAATAACACTAAACCAAGGGAGACACCTTCTTTCCTAAAAACATTATGGTATGCTAAGGGTTGACTTTTTAAGCGCTTCTACTTATATATGACCGGGCATAACAAGTTCTGACATAATTCCAAGAAAATTTTGGGTCAATCATAAACATTGTGGGATGAAGGATTCCTGATGTAAGGCTTTCGGCTGACATCGAAGAGCTTGAGGAAGAAGTAATCATCGTCTGGATAGCCATAACCCTTGCGCCGCAGGGTCTTGATTTTGTTGTTGATCCCTTCGATCCTGCCGGCAGAGATGTTGAAGGTGGCATGGGCGATAATGCCCTCAAAATGCTCGTCCAGAATACGGCGGAAAATGACTCCTTTAGAAGATTGTGGTGGAGAGGCGAAACGGTAGGAAGTCACTGCTCCGCCATTGTTCCAGCGGTTAGAACAACGTGGTAGTGCCAGAGTATGCACCTAACGGATTTATTGATCTTGAACAGTTGTACTACAAATCATGAAGAAAGAACAACAAATCTTCATTTTCTAAAAAAGATATATAGGTCGCATTGTGGATGTAGTACTTAATGGCCAACACATCTCATCTCATCAACATTTGTCAAGGATGATCCTAATATGTACTCAGTTACTTTTTGTGACTTGCTTTGGTGTCCTCCACTGTATACAACTGGCAAGAAAGGTTACACCCATGATAGTTAAGAAACCGTGTACCGTAGGATCGAATAATGAGATAGAGATAAGTATATAGAGCGAATCTGGATTACTGGGAGACATAAATTCGGAAATAGACATAATTAGGTGTGACATAGGTAAGCAATTGTATATTCTGGCCATCGATAGCGCAAAAATGAAAAATGTTATAGCAATCCAAGTAACTATGTATGGCAGTAAAGTCACCAATAGGCTTTTAATTTCAAGATGGGCAGAATACAGTTTCCCCCGCAATAACAATCCCGCCAAAACTCCTGCAACTATCGAAACAACAGCCTGTATGAGTAGCCAAACATACGGAGACAGATCAAATGGTAGCATCAATAGCCTAGTCGCAAATAGAACGGACCAACTGATACACCCAAAAATGATTGTCCTGATAATCGGAGCTACAAGTTTCATAGTACTATAATTCTCCTGAGTAACTTACGAGAATATTGAACTGGTTACAATAAGGTAGAGGATTCCATTCTTTTCGCACTTTATCGATGTTTGTACGCCTAGAGTATATCCGGTAATGTCATCAGCATAGTAATCAAAAGACATGGCGTTAGGATGCTTAGCTACACAACTATCGCCAGGGACATTTGCGGGGAACTCCCCGTAAAGTACTCCAGCACTTTCGGGATTGGCAGTGTCATACAAAGAGTTGATCCACTCGCCTTTAACCCGGTACAGCTCATTAACTGGGCCAAGATTATCTATCCAGTAGAGGGTTGCGTTTGCCTGTACTTTGCGGCCACCACCTGCGGAACCCTCTTCTTTCTTAGTGGAGGCTTTGACTTCATATAGTGTTCCACCTCCGGCAGCTCTAGTAAGTGTACCAAGTTTTTGAATTTGAAGATCTACATCTACCGGAGTCTGCGTGCCATCGTCCTGCTCGTATACAGCGGATGCCTGAATAAAGGGAAGAACTTCTGAGGTATTTATGGATTCAGCTTCTAAAACATGACTGTCTGTCTTGGCGATAAGGGCGTCTATTTCAGCTTGGCGTGCGTCAGTCGGTTGATACGACGCTCCGACTTGAAACATGGTTGTAGATACCAGGACTGCCAAACAAACCAGCACACTAAAAATTCGCTTTTTCATGACTTGTTACCCGTCCTTTCAAATAAACACAACTTTCACTTGGTATGGTGACTTAAGAGACATTTGAGTCCTCTCTATACATAAGCATAGATGCCTAGACCCAATAAATATAAACGTATTGTGATTATCACTCCTCATAAGTAGGTTATAGTATTAAACCTTGGCATATCCCCTCCCCATAGACAAGATAAAATATCCTTAAAAGATACCTTCATTTATATATGACCCCAAATAGTTTGTTCTGACATAATTTCGCAAATTTTATTAGTTAATAGAAATGGAACTAATGGTGCTTCGACTAGAGTGAGTTTGGGCAATATAATTTTACCAAACAGGAGGATGGTAGTATGGCCCACAAAATACTGGAAGAAATCATCGGCAAAATATTGCAAGGTACCGCGAAGCGGCTGGCTGACACAGGCAACGCTGGCCGAAAAATCGGGATCAGCACCGCCTTTGTCTCAAGAGTGGAGCGGGGTCAGAAGAAAATGAAGGTAGAAACGCTCTATGCCACAGCAAAGGTCCTCAATGTAAGTGTTGATGCCCTATTGAGCACGGAAGCTCCGCGGCACAGTTGGCAAACATCAACCAGCTTCTGGCGGGCCAGTCCGATGAGTATTTGGAGGAATCGAGAGAATGATCCGGGTCTGCATTGAGAGTTTGAGCCGAAGGAAAAATTCCCATCGGGATCGTAATATGATATACTAAAGACGATGGGAAGTGATTGCTGCTATGATGCCTGATAAAATGAGCTGGTCGAGCGTCTATACCGCTTGCACTTCAAAAATTATTTATATACGCCAATGCTGTGCTCAGAGATCCAGAGCAGGCAAAGGACGTAGTTCAGGATACCTTCCATGAAGCACTACGCCGTATTGATGTGTTTGCAAAGCATGAAAACCCCGGCGGCTGGCTGATGAACACCCTAAAAATAAGCTCAAAGAAAACGAACGAACTAGAGAGATCCTCCGTCTGCTCTCTCCTGGATGCCGATTTCCCGGATGAGAGTAACCTCCCGGAGGAACTTGTGGCCGCGCAGCCGCAGGAGGAGTCTGTAATAGAGAAGGTCGAAAGGGTACTTACGCCGGAGGAATATCAACTTCTGAAACGACTAGTGTTTGACCGTGCCAGCCACCTGGAGGTGGCACAGGAGTTTGGCATATCTGTGTACGCCAGTCAGAAACGCCTGGAGCGAATCAGAGAAAAGCTATATACAGTATTTCCTGAGCGAAAAGGAAAAAGAAGTGAAAAGTTTGTCAGGATTCGCCTTAAACGGTCATATATATGTGAAGGAGGTTCACGACATGGCTAAGAACGATGAAAAATACGCCTATCTGAACCGGCTTAGTACCGAGCAGCTAGAGGAATTGCTGCGCATGGATATGGAGATGGCAGAGCCAGGGAATGAGGACGTGGTTTTTCATATCCTGGAGGTGATTGAACAGAGAGAGGATGAGCACCCCACGGGCCGTATCCCCGATGTAGACAAGGCTTGGGCTGAGTTCCAGGAGTATTACAATATACCGGAGGGGCTGATGCCTCTGTAACCCTGTAAAACCGAGACTGGCAACAGTCCGAGAATCCAGCCGAGTTTTCTCCCTCGCAGGCCCCGCTTGCACCGGTGGCTCAAACAGGGCCTTGTTGCGGTGATTGCTGTGGCCGCCGTATTTGGCGGGATGGTCGCGGCCCAAGCGGCGGGGATCGATGTGTTTGGTACGATTGGACGCTGGACAGATAACGTGTTCCGCTTTCGTGTCAGGAAATGAGAATAGCACGTCCACAGGTGCCAACGCAGGTGAAATATATCGAAATATGCCATCTGCGGGAGGCACTCGCCTCTGGGATTGATGAAAATCTGGCCCTACATGGTTCCAGACGGGTTTAGGCCGGAGCCAGAAACCGTCTTCATCCGTGAGCGACATAGTTAACTTTGTCGCATCCAGGGATGGCGAATTTATTAGCCTGGATTTTATTAGATATCATTCTGGGGAATTTAGAAGAGACACTGTTTGAAAAGACAAGGGAATAGAACAGTATTCTAATGGAGAACAAACTTCTATATATTGTCAAACATCGACACTATTACGGCTACTTGGTCAGATGGTCTCATAATGGAACAGTTCTCTGGAATACAACTGAAGATATACTAAAGAAATTGATTGATTCTATTGGAGGGGTATAACTTGAAGCGAATCTGCGCATCTTTTGGCGATGAGTAATGCTTTTGCTGCGTTGGCTTGCTTCCGCCGTAAATGCATCATCTCGTGCCAGTCTGACACTTTCAAGATACTTCGCAGATTTCTCACTGGGGAGCGGAAGAGGAATCATCATGGCTATGATGTAAAAGCAAGTAAAGCCAGCGATTCTGTTGGTGTAGAGTCTATTGTCTTTACACGGAAGATGGCGATTATGTTAAATCTGTTACTGGCTCACCAGAAATGGATTGTCAAACCAACAATGATTTTTGTGCGGGGACTACAAATGCACCTTCCTTCTGGCAAGTACTATGCCGAAGTGACCGTCTTTGCAGAAGTCGGTTCTGACTATGATAGCGCACGATTACTACATCGACAATCCAAGTCCACTAACTTCAGCCATAATATTTTGCGTATCGGGGTGGTAGACAACATCCCGGCGCTCTATTAGCGTTAAAAAGTCCCCTCAATTTGAGGGGACTTTTTCATCACAAAATCGAACGTGGATCGTGACAAAGGTGAGGGAATCCAGGGCTTCGACACCGCTCGTCCACGGACAAGCATTCCGCGTCGATGATTGTATATGAGCACCCACGCACAGATGCTCCTTTGTCCGGTATAATAGAGACAAATTCAAGCAGGGGGTGCTTTTTATGCGGGAAGAATTAGTCGCAAAACGCTATCTTTGTGCAAAGATTGCGGGGCCGCTGATCTTGGAGTATTATCTGCTGGTAAGTCCACTTGCGGAAGACCTGGAGATCTACGGTGTTAAAATTGTTGAGAGGCGGAGTGGAGTAGCCGCTATCGCTCCCGGTCTCACAACGAGCGGTCGGAAAATCCTTCACCTGATCGACCTGCTTTCCAAAGGGACTGTTACGCCAACAAGTCTGGCTGATATTGTGGAGGATTGGTTATAAGCTATGGAATCTATCTGTTTAGATGCCCTCGCTTTCACCTAGAAAGGACGGTATCAAATGCCAATCTTCTACTTTGTGCCCGACCGGGAGGCCGACACCTTCAAAATGCCTTTGACTGCGGAGCGCCTGCTGCGCAGCCTGGGGGCCACCGGGAAGCTGGCCGGCTTCCGCTGCACCGTCTACATGATTGAGCGCATCCAGGAGAATCCCGAACAGCTCCAGTTGATTACAAAGCGGCTCTATAGAGAAACCGGAAAGAAGTTCGGAGTTTCGGCGGCATCGGTTGAGCGCAATCTCAGAACTCTGATTCATTTCTGTTGGAGCCGGACAGATCACAGCTTTTTAGCGCACATTGCGGGAACGGACTTGAGAACCCCGCCTACAAACAGCGAATTTCTCGACATGCTTGCCAGCTATTTGCGAGAAATGGTGGTTGAAAGAGGGAGGCATTGGCCTCCCCTTCTATGTCGATGGAAGTTGACCCAATGCGGTCTATGCTGATTGCAGTCGGCCATTATCGACAGGAATGGACTGTATTTTGACAGAGTTCGCTCCACTTTTTATCAAAAAACAAGCACAATGAGCAAAGAAAGCAGCTTGTTGGAAAATGATGATCTTCCTAAAATGCACATCAAAATGAGGGGACTTTCGACACCGACGCCAATCGGCACAAGCCCGCCGCCTTTCCGGCGGGCCTGTGCGGGCTGGCGACAGTTCGATAATTGAATAGGTCCACTGGGTACGTCCGATATGCGTCCGAGAGGAAAGCCGTGCGGGAATGAGCAGGCCATGACCCCACTTTGAGAAGGAGGTATAGGGAGAGCAGCCATCCGCGCACAAACAGGCCGTGGCGGGCCTGGGGGCGATGATCCGCATATCGGGGAGATACGATTGTCCAGTCTCAGTCCGAGCGTTGAAGCGGTCCAAAGAGGCCGTGAGCCGTCGCAGGCAAAGAGGGCAACCTGCGAGACCCGCAGGTGAAATTCCCGTGTAAGGCGTGCCAGCGCCGTCCAGTGTGTTCCTGAAACCCGTTCCAACTCATTATCACGATACCAAGAGCCGCACCTGCATGAGGGGGCGGTTTTTGTCATATTATGCGAAACTATGGAGGATTGCACTATGGAAAAGAAAGTTCAGCTTCCCAAAGAAGCGCAGCCCTGGACGGAGGTAGAGGTACTTTTTATCGACGGTTGCAAAGTTACGGTGCGGTACAGTAGACAGAAAACCCGTCTGCTGTCAAGGTGATTAAAGAAACTCTTTAGTCAGCGGAACTACTCGAAAATCTGATTTTGCATATTTTGCTTAAATATGAGATAATAATGGTGTAAATGGCACCTTGAAAACAAAATATTCCGGCCGCCATATATACACCATTCTCAGAAAGCGAGAGGTATATATGGCTGAAAAAATCATGCAAGGCATAAAGCAGATTTCTGAGTTGATCGGACAGGCTGTCAAAAAGCGTGTGGTGTGCCTTTACCGTGTATCCACGGTAGGCCAGGTGGAAAAGGACGACATTCCCATGCAGAAGCAGTATTGCCGGGAGTTTTGCCGTGGGCAATCCGGCTGGGAGATCGTGAAAGAATTTTCCGAAAAAGGAGTTTCCGGCTTCAAAGTCTCCGCCAAGGACAGAGACGCAATACAGGAAATTCAAAAAATGGCCTTGAAAGGCGAGTTTGATATTCTGCTGGTTTTCATGTTTGACCGCCTGGGCCGCCGGGACGATGAAACGCCTTTGTCGTGGAGTGGTTTGTCAAGCAGGGCATTGAAGTCTGGAGCGCCATGGAAGGTCAGCAGCGTTTTGACACCCATGTGGATAAACTCCTGAACTATATCCGTTACTGGCAAGCCTCCGGGGAGAGCATCAAGACCTCCCTGCGGGTAAAAACCCGGCTGGAACAGTTGACCCAGGAAGGGTATTATACCGGCGGGCGCGTACCGTTTGGCTATCAGGCGGTGAAGCGGGGCCGAATCAACAAGAAAAATCACGAGGTACGCGATCTTGCCATTGAGCCCGGAGAGGCGGAGGTCATGAAAATCATCTTCCAAAAATACGTCTATGAAGGGTACGGGGCGCTGAGACTGCACCGCTATTTAATGGATCAGGGCCTCCGCACGAAAGACGGCAAGACAATCACAATGGGTATCATCAACCGGGTCATTAAAAACCCTATCTGTATTGGAATCATCCAAAAGGGAGAAAGCCAGTCGAGCGTACTGCCCGAACTCAAAATCATTGACGAGGAAGTGTTCGCCAGGGCTCAGGAGATTGTGCGTGAGCGGGTAGTCCCTCAAAGCGAGGTCCCTCTTACGACCAGAGGGCAGTCCCTTCTGGTGGGGAATGTCTACTGTGGGCATTGTGGCGCACGGCTCTTACTGGCTACCGCCGGACGGAACTATAAGAAGAAGGACGGAACGGTAGTGAAAAAAACCTATTCCTGCTACAAGTGTTATAACAAAGCTATGGCCGCGGAGAAATGCGACGGGCAGACCACCTACGGCGTCTCCAAACTGGATAATCTGGTGGATCAAATCATCCACATCCAGCTTCAACGGATTCAAAAAGCCCCGCCCCAGGCGCTGATTGAAAACAGCGGGACCGGGAGGCGGAGCAGGTGAAGGCCAAGGCAAAACTTTTGAGGGAGCAATACCAGCAGAAACAGCGGGACTACCAGGACTTGAAAGAAGAAACGCTGAAGGTGGTCCGGGGGACCAGCCGCTTGAATGTAGACCTTCTAAACAATCTGATCGAGGAGACTACCGTACAAATGGCAGAATTGGAAGGTCAAATACGGACAGCGGAAGCCGAACTGCGCGAGGTCCTTTCCGGCGCTGAACAGGTGCGGCAGGAGTACGCCCAGTTAATGGATTGGGCGGGGTTGTATGATAATTGCTCCTTCGAGGCAAAGAAAATGATTGCGGCGCAGTTTGTGAAAGCGGTCCGGGTCAAGCGCGGCTATGAGGTGGACATTGAATTTAATGTTTCCTTTGAGGAATTTCAGACCCTTTATCTGGAGCCGGAGAGTGAGGAAGATCGGCTCCCGGTCTGCTACTTATCTCTCCCTTGTGGAGAAATCCGGGCAGGCTGGTTGAAAATACGCCCCATCTTCAAGACAATCGACATTTTCTCTTTTATCCAGTTTCTTTCCCGGCAAACAAACTACATAATAAAATTCTTTTTGCTAAAAGTGCTTTATTTGGTGTACCTTCCATCCTGGAACAAATACTGATGCAGGGTCTCACGCCCCTCAAAGAAAGGGGAGCCCCCGTCCCGCACAAGTGTGGCCAGCCGGAAGGCAAGACTTGGATAATCATGGGACACAACCCGAAAAAAGTTCTTCGGCAGCGGCTCCGGCACAAAAAAGCGGTATTGTCTTCGCCCAAGCGCCCGTCTGGCCTGCATATCCAGCAGGTCATCGCTGGATTCCCAGTACTCTTTGCACCACAGGCGTCCCGCGGCATCAAAGCCGCGGCGCTGAACAGCCTCCGGAACTGGAAACAGCGCATGGAATGAATAATGGGCGGTATGGGAACTGGGCCGGTCAGACCATTGCGGGCCATATCCGCTGCGAAAGATTTTGTCAAATGTATTTAGGGATACGGTTTCTCCTGTGACGAGGAGCAGACATTCTTCATAGGTGTCACCCATTGCGGACCTCCTTGATGTTCCGATGGGCGCATGACGCACTATGGCGTATGCAGCACCCATCTTACTTTATCGCCGGAGGGATACCGTCTGGTACTGCGCGGGCGCGAGGGGGCGTTCCAGCCTCCGGATGGGCTGTGAACGACCCCGTCCACCTGGAATCCGACCGCCCGCAGGCTACTTCCGCTCTCCTCCGGCAGGGTATAGGTCAGAAAGCGGGTGTAGCCCATCTCCCGGCCGATCCGGATCGTGCGGGCATAGAGGTTGCTGCACACGTCCGCATAGCGTGGGTCGGCGCAGCAGCGGTTGATCTCCAGCGTCACGCCATCCATCTGACAGCGGGCCTTGGGTATGCTGGCAATCGCCACGCCCACCGGCTCCACCTCTCCCGGCGCCCGGAGGCAGAGAGAGAATTTGTGGAACTTCGGTCCGGCGTTGTGGCGGTGGTGGGCTTCCACATAGGCGCTGGCCTCCTGAAGTGTGATGGGGCACGCCTCCAGCCTGATTGTCAGGCTGGAGGTGATCCCATCCACATGGTATAGCCGGCCGTAGCCGTCCTCCGTTTCCGCAAGCGCATAGTCGCCATACTTGCTGCGTACGGAAAGCGTCTGCTTCCGCCGCTTGTCCTTGAGACGCATGGGCGCCGCAGGGGCTGTGAACAGCACAGCTTCCAGCGGCGCCGAAAACTCCGGCATGGCCCGCAGCACGGGATTTGCCGCCGCCGTCTCCGGACTCGAACAGTGAAAGGCCCGAAGATGGTAGGGCATTCTCCAGTTGAATGCGTCCATCACGCAGTCAAAGGCCGCCTCGCTCAGCAGTCCGGGACACCGGCAGCTCTGCGGGCCCAAATGGACGATGAACGTATGAAGTCCCGCCCATGGCGTTGTGTGTGGCTCAGTGTACATTTCCTTGACCTTCCTATCCCTCCGTCATAGTTCCAGGTGAAGGCTGAATGTTCGTACCTTGCTGACATCCTCCCGGTGCTCAAACCGGGAGCGCCGGTGCCGGCGGGCCAGCTCGTTATAGGCGTCCAGCAGATCAAAATGGCTCTGCTCCGCATGTGCATCCGGCCCGGGACTCTCCGTTTCATAGATATAGTGGGAGACCCTGACCTCCACCGATTCTTCCAGCAGCTCCGCCGCTTTACGATAGCGCGCATCGCGAGTGATCAGCTCCCAGATGTCATATTCGTCCGGATGCCCGCTTTCCCAGTAGGTCAGGACTTCTCCGCCGGGGGCGGCAACGAGGACCGTGGAAAAGGACAGCTTCATACTGCCGCCTCCTTCCGGGACAGCAGCTCCTCCAAATATTCAGCCATCTGACGCTGATTTTGGAAGACCCGCCTGGTATGGCTCTCATGATAAGCCCGGCTGTCGATGGGCAGCGCGGAGTTTGCGGTTGTCACCGACAGAGTGCCGAATTCATGCGTGACCCACATCCTCAGATGAAGCCTGGGGACTTCGGCCACAAGCCAGAGCGGACGCTGGCTGGCAATCCAATTGTCGGAACTATTGGCGCGCCAGCCGCTTTGATCAAGGTCGATTCTGGCGCCGCCAGTTTGCAGCGCGTCATAGATTTTTTGGTACTTCATACAGCCACCTCAAATATTTTTGGAATCCAGATCCCGCAGAAGGTTTTCCTGTGCGATCCGTCTGGCTTCCCGGTGCATTCGGGATACTTTTTCGTCATACGCTGCGACGTTTTCTCCATACGCGTCCCAGATGGCCCGGGCGGCCAGCTCCAGCATCTCAACGACACGGTCTTTGTAGGGGCCGGCCTTTTGGACAGACTGCGCCCGCAGCTCCCAAAGCTCCATCAGGCGGTCATATTCTGTTTCCGTAATCATTTCATAGCCGTAGGCATTCTGAATATCCACCTGGGAGTCATACTCCTCCAGGGGGCGGAATATATCTTCTGAGTTGGCTTTGGCCTTGCTGCGGGTACGCAGTTTGGCTTTCCGGTAGCGCGAAACAGCATCCTGAATGCTGTCCTGTGCCGTCTGAATATCCTTTTTCAGCGCTTCAATCGCTCTGCGCTCGACCTTGGCTTCCGGCGTCTCGTTTCGTGCCCAAAGGTCAAGGATTTCATCCGCGGTTGTCAGGCTCATGCTGTCCCTTCTTTCTGTCCGCCGCAAGCCTGCATTCTGCGAAGCTCGGCCTCTAATTCGCGCTTTGGTGTATAACGGTGCAGGTTTTCGTTGACATACCTTGTCGTGTGATACATCAGTATGCCGCACAACTGCCCCATCAGGCGGCCGGCATCATTGTCCTGACGCAGTGTTTTGAAGGTGCCGATCGTGCAGCGGTTGGTACCAGAATCATCAAAGTTGCCTTCAATGGCTAGGTCAACAAAAATACCCTCGCATCCGTAGCTGATATTAGCGATTGCGGAAAACTGATAGTTGGTCAGATAGCTGTCCAGATCCGAAGACAGCGGCTCCTGCGCGTTTGGAAGGTAGTAGTCCAAAATGGGCTCAATTTCCCGCAGGTCGCCGCAGGCTCTGGCCCGTTCCAGCACAGCGCGCAGCAGTGTGCTTTTTCGATCCGCCGCGGGCGGCATAGCTCCTCGGCGTGGCACCGGCTGATCCAATCCTCAACCACGCCCTGGTCTTCCGCATGGAACAGCTTGAGGAACTGAGCGTTCTTCGCGCCAAGGGTGAGGTCGTCCTGTTCCATGTACCAATAGGCACGCATTGATAGAGACGTGCGGTACGCACCGCCGTCGAAACGTTGATCAAACGGACGGCAGGACTCCATCTGGTGGTAGATCTGCTCCAAAAGGGCATCCACGGTAAGCTCGCCTGGGATATTAAACTTTTTCCCGAGTTGTCCGCCGCAGTGCAGGCACACGCCGGTCAGATAGAGGGCCCTGGCCACTTCCGGCTGATCCAGACAGGTATATTCCAGATTCCAGCCCGCGGGGATAAAGTTTTCCTCATAGTGCTCTTTACTTTTTTGTGTGTCTCTTGTCCGTGCGCCAACGCAGGCGCAGATTTTTTTCTCATTCATGTTCATGCTCCTTCAGCAGTCCGTCTTTCCGCAAAAGAGCTTCAACCGCCCGAGGTGATTTGAATTTTTCCAGGTTGTAGTTTCTCACCCAGTTTTGTGGAACGGGCGTATTGAAATCCAGGCTGCGGAAACAGGTCTTTTCAAATACCTTGATTTTGCGGCCATTCGTAAAAATGGCGATTTTGCAGGGGGTGTCATACATTCCGGGGATAACCGCGTTCAGGATCTTATCAAGCCTCATACGCGGCTGGCCCCCTGAATCACTGTGCTGTCTGCTCATTGGCTGGTCTTACGCTCCATGCCGAACGCCTTCGCCGGGAAAACGGTCGCTTGATTATAGACATAGAAAAAATAGGGGGCTAATCCGTTGTCGATCTCAATGAGCTCCCCGTTCTGTACCGGGACGCCGTTCAGGATCTCATCCACCGTCTGCTCCTGGGCCGCGGTATAGAATTGCTCCGCGGTCAAGCCAAGGGAGATCTCCTGCCTCACCTGGTAGCGGTGGCTCATGGGGAAATACCAGCCCACCTTTGCCGGATCTATGGACAGCCACTCGTCGAAAGCCAGCCCTCCTGAAGCGCATCCCGGAAGCCGTAAATCCGGCATACAGGTGAAGTCAAGCGGAGCGGGCACCATACCGGCGGTTTGAGCTTGGAATCCTTTTTCAAAAAGCGCTTGCCCTTTTTCCCTTTTTTCATGCAATAGTGCGTCTCGTTGAGCAATGAGCCAACGGTCTTGAAGTGCGGGCAGCTATAACGGCAGCTTGGCTCAGGGAATGAAATCTTTTTTGACATTCAGCTACACTCCTTTTCTGATTTGCGGCGCGCTACTGCGCATCCTGGGTTTCAGTCCGCTCCAGCCAGCCCTGCGCCAGCTCCTGATCCTCCTTGTGGAACAGGCTCAAGAATACCGTGCGGAAGTCCCGCTCATCTTCTGCAGAGCGAAAACCTTCTACCATCCACAGATGGAGGCACCAGTGGTAGATAGCGGCCAGCAGGCGTTCCGGCGCTTCATGCTCCGGAAGTTCCACTCCATAGCAAAGGCGCTGTCCGCATTGGCGGCAGATACCAGTCATGCACAGCCGCCGCCCTTTTTCCGGCTCCAGGCTGTGATAGGCAAGCTCAAAGTGATCAAGCTGCAAATTCTGACGCATATGCCTCAGAAGCTGGTCGGTAGTCATATTCTTTGAGCAGATGCACAAAGGGCGGGAGGAATTGCAAGATTCCTGCATATGATTGCTCCTTTCTGCGGCGGAGCTTACGCCGCTTTCCTCTTCTTTGGCTGTGTCAGACACAAGCGGATGACCCGTTCACACTCATCCATCTCCATCAGTCCGATGTGTGCGTCCTGTTCCGTAATATTCAGGCTGCGCGCCAGCCAGCGGTAAGCCGCGCTCCGGCTCCACCCCTGCTTTTTCCAGAACTGATCGAAAATGCGGTGTGTCTCCTGACGCTTCAGGCGGAGAACGGTGTTGGCCACCTTTCCCATCGGTCGGCCATCCGGATAGCACCCGACATAGGCGTTGCAGTTGACGCATAAGTAGATCGGCTCACGCCCCTTGGGATAGAGGGCGCGGGTCGTGGACTTGATGATCTTCCCACCGCAATAGCGGCAGATGCTTGGAATTTCCATGGAAGATGCTTCCCTCCATTCTCACGCAGCCTTTCCACCTGCGGCTTGCTTTGGCGCACGCATCGGGGACTGAAGGTAGCGTGTCTCGCCTGGACGGATCACAAGCAGGCCGTTTTGATCAAATTCCAATGTGATCCGTCCGCGCAGCTGCTTGAGATACCGCATTAGCTGTTTGAAATCGTAATAAAAGGGATAGGGCGACGGGCTCAGGATCAGGGCCTTGACGGGCACGCTGGCCCTCCCGTCGGAGGTTTCCGCACTGACAACCATTTCGTGCTCTCCGAACATGATCTCTCCGCGGCCGGAGGAATCCTTATCAGCAGACGCCAGGGATGTAACCGCGTCTACTGCGGCGTATAGTTCAGCAGCTTCTATCGAGGCGCTGTACGCGCCCTGAATACGGTCCAGAAGCCCATCTGTGTCCGGGTAGCTGCCGTCAATCAGGTGCGTACAGAACATCGTTGTGCCATTCCAGAAGGCCAGGCCCTCGCGGGTCAGGCCCATTTGGTAAACATCGCTGTCCAGGGAGATGGCTGCCAAAATGGACAGGGAGCGGGCTGGGACTAAAATGCAGGTTTCCGAGGCCGCGACACAATTTTTATCCCCGGCTGCCTCCGCAATGCAAAAGCCGTTGCTGCTCGTGGCCTTCAGGCCGTATGGCCCTACTTTCAAACGCACAGTCTTAAGAATATTTTGTTGGTCGCCGGCCGCGGCCGCGAACAAGGTCTGGCGGGCCAGGGAGCATATCCCGCTGACCGGGATGGTGTCTTCCAGAAAGGGGACCTCCGGAAGCGGGTACTTAGCGGCGTCTAAGATGTTGAGCCTGTACTCCGCATAGCCGGAGCCGATGTGGATGATACCAGGGCCTACCGTAGAAAAGGAAACCTGATCTCCCGGAAGCCGCTTCAGAATGTCCGGCAGCAGATCTGCCGGAATGACAGCGCGCTCTCCTCCACCGCAGCGGGCATGGAGGCACGGATGGAAACCTCCTGATTGGTTGCCGTCATGGTCAGCATAGCCAGCCGTGCGTCTGCTTCCATGTGGATACCTTTCAGTTCCGGGATAGTCGTGATCCTAGGCACCGCTTTGGATGCTTGAGCGGCCAGGACCAGCGCCGAATCACGGTTTGCATGTACGCGCATGATGTTTACCTTCCTTTCTATGCAATTTGGAATAGGAGAAGCTGATCTTCATCGACTTCCCCTTTTTTCCGCTTGTGCTCAGCTTTCGCCGTCTCAAAAAAGACGGGGAATCCTGCGGAAGAACTGCGGCCTGTGGAACCGTCCTCTCCTCCGTACCAAAGGTGAACTCCAATATGGATGGAGAACTGCGCCCCAACACAGCGCTGTCCGTTTTCCGCACCTCGTCTGAAAAAATGGACCATGCTGCCTCCTGAGGTTTCAGCATAGCCATCCGCTTGAACGTAGCCGCAAGGTCTTCCACGCTGTCTTTAATGCCCATCATCAGCTCACGGGCCATCAGAGTCGTCATGTCCTCGCATTCTGACATGGCGGACAGGCCCTCTTCGCTGAAGGAGCCTTCGATCATGCCGGCAGCGGCCAGCTTGGAGGCCATCAGCTTGATTGCCTTATGCTGCATCGTGCCTGCATGATAGAGCATATAAACCTCTACCCGGGGTGCAGACTGGTTGATCCGCCAGCTGCGCAGGCTGGCTTGACGCAGCGTAAAAAGTTTGTAGCCCGTATCATAGAAAATCAGCGTTGTGAAAGCATTCAGGTCCAAGCCAGTTTCCACAAGGGAGGGATTTCCGATCAGCACCTGAAGGCCGTGGTCAAGGTAATCCTGCACCCAGTCCTCCCGAGCCTCCGGTTTCACTTTTGCCTCCAGGATCGCGGCGTTCCAGCCGCGCTCTGTCACAAGCTTCAGGAGCCGCTTTGGAGTATCCAGACGGGTCCAGTTTGTATAAATGAGCACCTTCCCGCCGGCCGCGATTTTTTCCTCCGCGATTTTCAGCACCATTTGATCCTTCGGCATGATGGCGCCAGGCGGCATCGTGTCCTTGGGTTTGACAATATCGTAGCCATCGAAAGGGTGCTTGATTGCGGGCTGGCCATAGGGTTGGTCTGGATGAGCGGTCAGAAGATTCATATATGAGGACAGGATTTTTTTACATGCCTTCTTATCGCTTTTCATCACATGCTTCAGCGTATCTTCAAGCCGCTTGTATTCCTTCCGCACTTCCGGCGCCATCTCAATCGGCACTGGGATCTCCTCATACTCAGGCAGGACCTTCCCATGTCTGTCAGATTCAAAAATGCGGTACAGTCCAGCAGAAAGCGTGTATAGACCAGCGGCGAAACACCCGGCTTCAGACGGCTGCCCTTTTTACTCCGTACAGTACGCCGGTTTGAGTTGTAGGCGCCTTCCCGCTCTTCGTAAATATTCTGTATCACACCGTATTCTGTGTCGAATTTTCTGCTGTCCCTATAGGGTTTTCCATCCTGGCACATGCGGCGCGGGGCAATCCGGTAGAGGAGATAGAACAGTCCGGAGCTATACCTGTTGACAAGGGTGGCGGTCATACCGACCACCTTCTTTGCCGCGCTCAAGAGCTCCTGCATAGCGTCCCCTTGTCCGGAATTGTTGTTATACTGGTGCAGTTCATCTGCGATCAGTGCAAAAATTTTTCCTTTGTAGGCGCGCTTGATGTAGCTGCTGAGCGGGAACGTCCGATAGGCTCCACGGATCGGGAACGGTATGTCAGGACAGTTTGCCAGCTTAGTCATCCGATCCCGTATGGCTTCGTTCGGAATATCCTCCCGGTATTCGTTCAGGAGCGGGCGGAACACAAATCCATAGCTCCCGAGCTTTGCCCACTGTGTCTGTTGATTCCACAGCGTTGGATTGAGAGCAGTCCACAGGGAACTTCCGCAGATCTTGCACTTGTGGTTTTCCCGATTCTCACTTCTGAAAAAGCGGGGGCCTGCCGGCACACAGTAGGAGACTCCGTCTTTGCTGACATTCTCCATGATGACCGCTCCGCAATCCGGACAACAAAACACATGCCGAAAAGCGCTAAATCCTGCTGCGGGCATTTCCTCATTGGCGTGAGGCCGGGCAATGTTCAGCCCCTCACGATTCCATTTTCGGAAAATCACAGCGGGAGCCCGCATATAGCCGTCTCTGGCCTTTTCCTTAGAGATGATGGCAAAGCAGTTCCGGCTCCCCTGCTCGTACAGCTTGTAAAGAAGATCAAACTCACTGATACTCCTGACAACTGCGGCAAAGGTGTTTGGGATGCTTTCTTCGATTTCCCGCACCCACTTTTTTGTGACGTGGGCAGGGCAGAGGACAATGCTGAAGGTTTTTGAGTGGCCCGCGCTTATCTGATGGGACTGTAACCCGGCGGCCGCAACTGCAACGCTTCCGATCTTGGTCTTTCCGGTCCCGCATCCGGCTACGATCAGGGCGACCTTACTTTGGCCGAGCTTACGTTTGATCGATTCAGCGACTGCGAGCTGGGCGTCATAAAGGGAATATCCGGCGTGAGCCCGGATATACTCATTGATGTCTAATACTTCTTCAGAGAGCGGTTCAGTGGCCGGATCGAACAGGGGAACAAACAGCTTCTTGATCCGCTCTGCCACGGCAACACCAAAGGTGTTCAGATAGTCTGTTACGGAGTGAACTCCATCCAGCAGAGAGGGCCCCGGGGCTGCGCCCGGAATTTTGATCTTGCCCTGCTTCAGGCCGTCCTCCATGACCTTGACCAGATTTTGATCCTTCGCTTCACAGCAGAGCTTCCATGCCTCCAACTCCTGATACAAAGAGCGCACCCTGAGAGGGCGGAGGATTCTGCGCCGCTTTAGTTCCGCGAGAACATAGTCCTGATATTCCGGGATCATGGGCACATAGGATTTCTGGTCAATGGCCTGGAACAATTCATCCTCATTTCCAGGGTGGCAGAAAATATAGCAGATGTGCGCTGGAATGTCCTGCTGAGGCACATCATCATCAAACAGGTCGTCTTTCTGCGCGTGCTTCCTGCTTTTCTCGTCCTGGCTTTTTGAACTTTCCTGGATCTCATCTTCCGCAATCAATGTGGCTTCCGCGTACAATCCCTCATGGCTCACCTCCCGGTGGTATTGCTTGGAAAGCGATTTCAGCGTGAGGAGGCTACCGTCAACATCCTCGATTTCGATGGTAGCTCCGCCATAGATGGCGTCCGTAAGCCCCCGCACGACTTCGGCATAGCCGCCGAATCGCAGTCCGGCTAATGTCGGGGAAGGATCTTCGCTCCAGATCACGGCATCTGCGTATGCGTTCAGCCGTATCCCTTTTTTGAGATCCTGATAGGTAACTTTCATGAGCCTTTTGGCTTCCATTCATGGACGTACTCCTTTCGTTTTGCACAAAAAGCCGCAGTCCCTATGAAGTGGGTAACTGCGGTTTTGTGTCGATGTTAGGTATTTAGGATGTGGACAAGTCTCCACAGGCCCCAAAGGGACCCATGGGAGCAATCTCCGACCTGGCGAAATCTGGCCTAAATACAAATAGAGCATACCATATCAGAATCTGTTTGGACAGTTGCGGTTTTCTCCATGATGAGCGCTGCCTGTACGTTGAACTTATAAACAATGTCTTTTGTCTGGCGAGAGCGGGGGGGGAGGGGAAAGAGACGGGGCCCAACAGCGATCGAGCCAGCCGTTGTCTCTGCAAGTGCTTCCGATTTTGTGTTTCTGGATGGGTCAGTTCATCTCCTGACGATCAATTAAAAGGTATCCGCGTCTCTTTACAGATTTCAGAATATACCGGCTCGTCTCTGAATCCAGACATAATTTCTTTCTGAGGTTTCGCATATAATTACTGGATTCTGTTAAGGTCGCCGGCTTTCCGTTTCTCTCTTTGGTGATGATTTGAATGATCTCCGAATGCGATACGAGCTGTCCTTCATAGGCCGCCAACAGATGAAGCAAATGAAATTGTGCCCGGGTAAGCGTGTATTGTATTCCATCCATAATGACCTTTCTCCGCGCTGGATAAAATCTGATTCCGAAAGCCTCCGTGACAGGCTCAAACCCATGGGTCATTAAGAGATTTCCTGTGCTGCCGGCGTGTTCTATAATGGACTGTATATTTTCCAGCATGTTTTTTTCTTCTTCCTGGCCTTCCGATACAAATGCGAATACCTTCATAAACACTTCCTCCGTATATTATTTTCAGGCAGGCATCAATACAATCAATTATACTAATTTATATTTCGTTAAGCAATCATTTTTCTGTTGATTTTTGACGGAAAATGCTGCCTTTCAACTTTCCTTTGGACTCCATAGCAGCCTGGTTTTTATCATCTTTAACCGACTATGCCCGTTGCTTGGTAGATTGTTCGCTTTTATAGCGCACATATAATTATAGGTGATTAAAGCTAAAAACTATGTAATACAAAATATCAAAGCAAAAGCGAAATAACCCTGTGAAACAGCGCAAAACCCAGCATTTCCCCCAGAAAAAAGACCCCAAATACTACGATTTTACTACCCAGGGATGAGCTTTGATACGAAGAAAAACCGGGAAATGCAAAGTTACGGTGAAAATACGGAGCCGTCTGCCCCACAGCAGGCGGCTCTTGAATATTCTCAAATCGCACATTTGTGGCACTCTTCCCCTACATATATAATAAGCACAAAGGAGGCGTGTCAAATGAAGAAACAAAAATTGAAGATATTTCTTACCCCTACGGAAAACAGCATTGTCATTCAGAGCCTCAACCACCTGCGCAAGCCGGAAGAAGTAACCAGCCGGGGCGGCCATGCGGGGCCGCCCCTTTTACATACCCAAAAGAAAGGAGTTTTTGCAGATGAAAGAACGATTCGAGCAGCGGCTTTTCCGCATATTCGCCCAGGCTGGTTACTCGCCGGTGCAGCTTCTCACCGTCACCCCCGGAGGAGATGGTGGAAATCCCCGGCATTACCGTTCCCAACATCCGGGCGGTGCTGTGCGTCCAGAACAAGGTGCTGGCCGACCGCAACAAAATCCGCAGCGGCAGGCTGGTGGAAGAACTGCTGAAAGAGGCCGGGGAAAGCAGGTGCGGCCATGAGTGAACTGCACCTGCTGGATATACTGGCGGCCCGGCATGGCTGCTTTATCTCCGACTTAAACCTCACCCCATTTCTGCGCAGGGCGGCCCTGTCCGACTTGTGCGGGATGGATGAGAACAGCTACCCGCTGTCCCAATGGCAGGACGCGGTGCGCTACCTTACCGGGGATGAACGGGATTTTGCCAGCATAAAGGAAGTCAAGGACTTTATTCTGAATGAAACGGAGGTTTGATGATGGATTACAGAGAGAACGCGGGATATATCATTACGGATTCCTGCCATGTGGGTGACAGCGAGTTTGTGCTGGGCGTCCATTTGACAGCGCCCCAGCAATTCGTTACCTGGAAATGCACCGACCGGAAGGACTATTATTGGGGCCACTATTTCAGCGACCTGTTTTCCGCCCAAAAGGATTTGGTGGCGCGGGCGCAAGAAGAAGTACAGTGCCTGGAAGAACAGCGGCAGGACGCCATTGCGCCGGAGGCTCCGCCTTATTCCCCATGGGGGAACGTACAGGAGTGCGAAACGCTCTGCCCTGGCGTTTATTCCGTTTCTACCCCAGGGCACGGCGGCATTATGGTGCGCCGGGAACTGGCGGAAAAGATATTCCGCAAAGAAGCGCTGGACTGCGGATTTACCGAGGGCGCGTATCTTTGTTTTGAGGAGGACTGCGACGAGCCGGTGGCGCTGCGGGAGTTGATGGATAAAGGGATGTACCAAGCACCCGTCAACGAACACTTTGCCCCCGGCGCGTATGAGGCTGTTATCAATGACAGCCTGCAAACCTTTCATGCCGCATATTGGCAGGCGCGGGAAAAAACGCTGGCGGAGAAAGCGCAGCTTCTCAAAAGGAAAGACCGGGGTGAGGCGCGATGAAGGAAGAACGGCACATTATCTGGACAGACTACGGCCTGGACTATGAGGACTGGCGGGACGATCTGGAGGCGGATTACCCGGATTTATCCGAAGATGAGCGCATTTCCCTGATGTATGAGATCAATGGGGATAACCTGGATGATGAACGCGCCAATCTCAATGTGCAGCTTTCCCAGCCCATTTTGGTTGTAGGCGACCTGGGCCTGTGGAATGGGCGGCGCATGGGATATAAGGAAATCCCCAGCGGCAACATCCGGGACTGCCTTTACGGAGATACGGACTACTCCACATGGTATGTAGACCGCCTGGGCGACCTGCGGTGCGACGCCATCCACCACGACGGCACAAACCACTACCTCTACCGCGTTTACAAGGAGAGCGCCAGCCCTTCCCAGATTGAACTTCTGAAAGAAAAATTGTATCGCGGCACAGCGACCCGCGCCGATATTACGAGAGTGACCCGCAGGCTGGGCGACGACATCGCCAAGGTCTACGGTTTTTCGATTCCCCGGCAGCGGCAGACTGCGGCATTGGAAAGATAACAAGAAAAAGGAGGTGCGCCGGATGGCGATATTATATAAAGCCCTAACGGAGCTGTACCGGGAAACGCAGCGCAAAGTGACGGCTCCGTCAGAGTGGCAGGCGTTTTTGGCTGCTGCCTGCCGCAATTACCGATTGACTTTTGATGAACAGCTATTAGTTTACGCCCAGCGCCCGGACGCCACCGCCGTCCTGGAGATCGAGCGATGGAATCGGCAATTTGGGCGCTGGGTACTGTGACAACCCCGGATTACGATATGGCAGGTGCAATCGCCCTTCTGGAGGACTCCGGCTGGGTAGACTCCGATGGTGATGGAATCCGTGAGAAGGACGGTATGGTTCTATCCTTTACCATTACATATCCGTCCACTGGTGTGTACGACAATGTGGTTCTATTTTTCCAAAGTGCTATGGAGGAACTGGGTATTGAGATCAAAACCAACCCCATTGATCTGATGGCGTTCATGCAGCAGGTATTCATGGAGGATAACTACGAGATGACCGCTTACATGAGCTACTGGTTCCCTTATGATCCCTATACTTTTGTAGCCAATATGTATCCCTCCACTGATTATTCAGATCCCAGTGGTATTTACTCCACCGATCCCCAGGTCGCCAAGGCGCTGGCCACTATGAGCGATGAAGAAGCTAAGGCGTTGATTGGCGGATTGTATAACACGGACGACCCCGCAGTTGTTCAGGAGATCTTTACAGAAGCCCTGGACTCCGCCAATGAAAGCAGCGTGATTATCCCGCTCAACTATCGAAATGAATATGCTGTATTCAATAGCGATGTGATTGAGTCCTATACCTTTAACAGTATTCCCAATCATGTCGATGTTGCAGCGATCCAGTTGAAGTGAAAAAGCGCCTAAAACCATTACTGCAAACTTTTCCAGTTGGAGCGGCAGAAAAAGAGAAAACCTCAATAATATAACCAACGCCACAGCAAAGCGTTTGCAGTTGGCAAATATAGCTTTGAAAAAGGAGGTGCGCCATTGGCTTTGACATCATCTATGGAGGATTATCTTGAAGCTGTACTTATCCTTCATCAAAAGCACGGTAGCGTTCGCGGTGTTGATATAGCCGTACATTTGGGGGTTACAAAGCCTTCTGTGAGCCGGGCTGTCAAGGAATTGTCCAAATCCGGTCATCTTGTAAAAAATGCCGACGGCACACTCTCCCTGACAGAGTTGGGATTACAGTTTGCCGAACAGATTTATGAAAAGCACCAGTTTTTCACCAGGCAGCTCATCGAGGCTGGTGTACCCCAGGATATTGCGGCGCAGGACGCTTGCAGGCTGGAACACGTCATCAGTGAAACGAGCTTTCAGAAGTTAAAAGAAGCGGCCTTCTCAGGCAGCCGGGAGGTGATACCATCGGACGAGTCGTGATTATGGAGCTGGAGGATAAGGACGAAAGGACATTTGAAGATTTTCTTGCCTTTTTACAGCTTCATCCGGAATTGAAAACATGGGAAATCGGCCCAGAGCCGATCCTGTCCCTTCCCGGCCTGCAAATCTACCCAGACCGCCGAAAAATCTATCACGGCCAGCAGGAAATTGAGCTGAATACCAAGGAGTTTGCCTTGCTCTGCCTGTTAGTGACCAATAAAGGGCGGGTACTTACTTATGGGCAGATGTATGAAAAAGTCTGGAAGGAAGAACCTTTTGGCAACGAACATATCGCGGTGGGCAGCCATGTCCGCAGTATGCGGCAGAAATTATATGCCATATATCCCAAACCGCCGTTTGTGATTTCCTGTATCCGGGATATAGGGTATCGCTTCGAGGTTCATTCTTAGTATAAGGCAGCAGTCTAACAGTTTAGGCTGCTGCTTTTCCTGTCTGTTTTCACTCCAACTCGCCAAAACCTTGTAAACGCCGATTTTTAATGAGATTTTCCCGCCGCATATTGTCTGAACTTGCGACCGAATTGTGTTCCATTTGTGTTTCTTGCTCATTTTATTTGTATTTCACCTATTATACTACCCCTATTAACATTTTAGTTTGGGGAAAGGTGGTGATGTCTGTCAGCTTATCCCCATAAGGGGATAGCACATGGAGCCAGAAAAGAAAAAGCCGGGGGCCTGCCCGCCCCGCGCCGGATTAAATCCGCATTTCCTACATACCGCAGTCCTCAAGGGGATTGCGGTATTTTTTTGTTCGACAGGCTTTTTCCTTTTCCCTGGGCCTTACCCATCATCTGCCAAAAGCCAACAGCCGAGCGCGTACACCAGAAGGTGTGCGCGCTTTTTCTATGTCGGGAAATGCAGATTTCTGTTATTTCCCGTTAGGACAAACCAGCCGCGTTGCAGAGGGCCGCCGTCCGTCTGGATTTCTTCCCGAAATTCAGACGAAACGGAGGTACACAGCGTGGACGCTGGTAAAAAGAAAATATGGGTTCGCGGCCAATTTGTCGAGGTCACGGACGAGGTATATACCGCTTATATGCGGGGCGACCGGAAAATGCGCTACTTTGAGGCGGATCTGAAAAGCGAGCGCCAGGTTTACGGCAGCAACGGCGAAATCAAACAGGTTCTCCCCAGCCGGGAGGATTCCCTGGACAGGCTCATGGAAGAAAATGCCCGCCAGTTTGCCGCTGCTGCGGAGAGCGTGGAGGATGTAGTGATCCGAAAACTTGCGGTGGACAAGCTACATACCGCGCTTATGCAGCTTACCAAAGAAGAACGGGATTTCATTTGTGCCCTGTTCTTTGACGAGAAAACAGAAAGCGAAGTGGCAAAGGGCTTGGGCGTTTCCCAGCAGGCCGTCCACAAGCGGAAAAACCGGATACTCAAAAAGCTGAAAAACTTTTTTGAGTAAATAGGGTTGTTAGACCTCTCACTCAACGGCAAATAGAGTGAGAGGTCTTTTTTATCTCTCCCGGAACTTTGAAAACTGCATACCCATTCATCAGACACATTCCCGCTGCTTTGGCGAAAGCCAAAGCCCAGGCGGATGCTGCGCGGCGATCTGCCGGAAGAAAACAACGAGACACCACCGAAAAAGAAAATGCAGGTCTTTGGTTTGTTCTTCCCGGCAAGGAGCGAGAAACAGCAGGCTGCCAGTACCGGATGGCTCCCGGTACGGCCATGACCGGCAGCGGGGACAATGATACTCCCGTCCAGCCTAACGTCCGAGCGTTGAAGCGGCTCCATTTTGCCGTGATCCGTCGCAGGCAATGGGGGCGGTTGCGTGAGAACCACGCGAGGGGTGAGATTCCCCGTGGAGCTGGCAAGCCGCCAGCCGTTTGATGACTTCCCAACCGGTGCTTCGGGGCGTCGAGGACAAATAGGAGCACCTTTGAAATACGGGCCGTACAGCAGGACGGGCCAATGAAAACAGGAGAATGGTTTTATCTCTCCCCGGCCTTCATTCTGTTCTGCTGCGCGGCCTTTACATAGGCGGCCCATGCCGCCTAATTTTTCAAAGGGAGGTCATAAGACATGAACAGGACATATCTGCGCGGCGATATGTACTATGCCGATCTGGGCCGGGGAATCGGCTCCGAGCAGGAAGGCTATCGCCCCGTCCTTATTCTTCAGAACAACACGGGGAACAAATACAGCCCCACCGTCATTGTGGCGGCCATCTCCAGTAAAGTGGACGCCAAGGCCAAGCTGCCCACCCACTATCTTCTCCAGGCGGAAAACGGGCTGGAACTGCCTTCTCTCGTTCTTTTGGAACAGCTCCGCACCATTGACAAGAAACGGCTGGGCGCGTACATCGGACATCTGGAGGAAAAGCATATCCGCAAAATCAACCACGCCCTGGCGGTCAGCGTGGGGCTGATCGAGGAAGTTCCCGAAAACTTAATCATGTGCCTTTGCCCGGCCTGTGCCAATAACTTCTACGGCACAGGCTCTTATTATTTGCGCAGGGTTCACCCCGAACGGGTGGAAAAGGACATCTGCACCTACTGCGGCCAGCGGCCCGGCTTTGACTATGAGGTTGTGCGCCGGAATGGGCACGACAATGGAAAAGGAGGGCTGCGATGATGAATTACCCGGACGTTCCTATCTGGGAAAAATATACCTTAACCATTGAGGAGGCAGCCCGTTATTTCCGTATTGGGGAAAAGAAACTCCGAAAACTGGCGGAGGAAAACCCGGACGCAAGCTGGCTCATTATGAATGGCAACCGCGTCCAAATCAAACGCCGTCAGTTTGAAAAAGTAATAGACTCTCTCGATGTGATCTGAAATCGCACATTTGCACCGGGCCGTGATTGCGGTATAATATGGATGTATCTCGTATCAAGGCTCATTCCGGGGCGGAAAGGAGCTGCATACTATGTCAGAAAAACGGCGCGATAACAGAGGCCGCATTTTAAGAACCGGAGAGAGCCAGAGAAAAGACGGGAGATACGCATTTAAGTACACGGACGCATACGGCAAGCCGCAATTCGTCTATGCCTGGAAACTGGTGCCCACAGACAAAACACCTGCGGGCAAGCGGGATGATAAATCCCTGCGGGAGAAAGAAAAGGAAATCCGCAGGGACATAGACGACGGGATCGACACCATCGGCAAAAAGATAACGGTATGCCAGCTCTACGCCAGGCACACCGCATTGAAAAAGAATGTCAAGTACGGCACCGAAAAGGCCCGTAAAAACTTTCTGAAGCTGCTGGGCGACGATCCCCTCGGTTCCCAAAGCATTGAAGATGTGAAGCCGTCCGACGCCAAAGCCTGGGCCATCCGCATGAGCGAGAAAGGGTACTGCTACCAGACCATAAAAAACTACCAGCGCTCCTTGCTGGCTGCCTTTTACACGGCGGTGGAGGATAATTACATCCGCAAAAATCCTTTCCGGTTTGCCATGAACACGGTGATTGAGGACGACCGGGAGGAAAAAATCATCCTTACCCCAGAACAGGAAGAAAGCCTTATTGCCTTTGCACAGGGCGACCCGGTTTATTCCAAGTATGCGGATGAACTCATCATCCTCTCCGAGACGGGTGTACGGATTTCAGAGCTTTGCGGTTTCACCGCCCATCTGGATTTCAAAAACCGTGCCATCCTGGTAGACCACCAGCTTTTGCGGGACGCTGAAATAGGCTTCTATATTGAAACGCCGAAAACCAAAAGCGGCGTCCGGCAGCTCCACATGAGTGAGAAAGCCTATGAAGCCTTCCGGCGCATACTCAAACGACGCGGCAAGGTGGAGACGATCACGGTGGATGGCTACACGGATTTCCTGTTCCTCAACCGGGACGGTTTGCCCAAGACGGCGGCCAATTACAATGCCATGATTAAAGGGCTTGTGAAGAAGTATAACAAGCTCCACAAGGAGCAACTTCCCAAAATTACAGCCCACACCTTCCGGCATGATTTCTGTACGAGGATGGCCAATGCCGGTATGAACCCCAAAGCCTTGCAGTACATCATGGGCCATGCGAACATCACCATGACATTAGGCTATTACGCCCATGCGTCCTTTGAATCGGCCAAGGCCGAGATGGAACGTATCGAGGCTGAAAAGGCAGCGCCAGCCTCAATAGCTGCGTAGTAGTAAAGGCCGGGTTTACTACCCCTCTACTACTTTTGGAGGCGATTTCATGCCGGGACTTGCCACTATATGCGTATTGTTCTCCCATAAAGCAAATGGCGAAAAAGCCCATAAATACAGGCTTTGCCGCCATTTGCCGAGTTACATAGGGTTAGGTCAAAAAATTGTTTCGAGTTTATCATAAACATAGAATTATATGTATGCTATTTTATCAAAGGGTGTTGCAATGAAAAGTGTGATGGAATTGCTGTATGAGCTTCGTGTTGATCATGATCTGACCCAAGCAGAAGTAGGTGCGGTGCTGGGATCCCCAACAACACTACTCCAAATATGAAACGGGTGAATATGAGCTTCCACTCCGCCATTTTGTTTCACTGGCAAATTATTATCAGGTTTCCGCCGACTATCTGATCGGACGCCATCACAATCTGGAGCTGAAAGAGGAAGACATGGTTTACCTGACCGCGCAATACAGCTGCGGAAATCTGCTCCGTGATGTGATGGGCCTCAGTGCGAAAGGCCGGCAGGCTGTTTTGGAATATGTACATTTGTTGCAATTAAAGGAACAGAGCAAAATGCGGATTGAACTGGTTGCCCGCATGAAAAAAGCGCAGAATTGGAGCATGAATAGTCCGTCCGGATGGGCGGGCTTTTCTTGTGCATACATAGAAATTTTGGTGACTGGAACACTTTCCCGTTGGAAAATTGTCGAGAAATATCTAAAGAGGATATTTTACATCTATTCTAGTCAACATTATATCAGGTTTCATTGTAAAATCAATAAACTGGATAAAAAACATCTGTAGTAGATAGGTGTAGGTGAGTATATAAAGTGGGAAAGAATTTGTTTCTGATCCGAGGCAATATATGCGCGGAGCGCGTCCGGCTGGGCCGGGCGTTGCAGAAGCCTCCGATGACGCAGGACGACCTCGCACGTAAAATACAGCTATTGGGGATGGAGATGACCCCTTTAATTATCTCCCGAATTGAGAAAAACCAGAGGCATGTCTGTGACGCGGAGCTGCGCACCCTTGCAAGGGCCCTTTCTGTATCTATGGATTGGCTGTGGGGATACAGATGCGCTATAAACACAGGTACAGCAAAAGAAAAATGGGCGTAACGCTGGAGCGCTGCGCCCTCGTGATAAAACCACAATCTTTATCCGTATATGAGAACTTTAGGCGCCTTCTTTAGGGCCCTGTCTCGGTGCCAATCTATCGTATTGGATGATAGTGTCTCCGGTCTGTAGATTGAGTTTTTCTTTTTTCAGCAAGGTATAACGCGGCTGACCCTCGGCATAGTCCTTTTCCGATTTTGGGAAAAAGGTACGGCATACCTGCGTGTCCTCGCCCATACGCCGTGCCAGAAATAAGTATACCGGTGTACCCTCGAAACTGTTTTGCAGCAGGTAGTCCGCCTGAATCGCTGAAAAAGCATGTACCTTGGAATTATAGCGGAAAACAATCTCGTTGCTATCCAGAAATTCTTCCAGATGGGCCAGCGGCTTCAGGCGCGGCTCCATCTGTTTGAAAAAAACACTCCGCTGGGCATGGGAAAGTGTAAGATTTCCAGATAGGATTTCCTGCATGATATTTGCTCTTTCCCGGTTAGAAAACGGACATTATCAGCTTATGCAGGCCGGCCAGGTGATGAAAATCTGATGGATCAAATGAGATTGTAAAATATATGGTCCGTCCCTTCCTGCCCGCAACAATATGATATTGGTAGGTAAGCAGTTGATGGAAACCAACCGCACATGTTTGAAGTAAATCCATCCTGAATCCTCTTTCATGTAGCAGAAAACCCCGCCGTAAGGCGGGGCTTTCTGGTGCATTTTCTTTCGGCTACTCAAAGCCTACGCCGGTTTGAGGTTTCGCTGCACAACCCCTCCTGAAAGCTCCATAAGACGATGCCGACCGGCGCACCCTCCTACTTCAACGCTTGGACAGACACACGCCGTTGCCTGTCTTACATTATTATAATACGCAGTATTTCAGAATATGTCAATATATTTTTGGCTAGTTGTGTTGCTTCAAATGGGACCATAGCATGACATTGCGGTGGTCGCTCTTCTTGCAAACTCCAGGATTATAGGATAGAATATGATTGATAATCTGTAATTATCTATTTATTCTGAGATAGATTCGGAAAGTGGGAAATTATGGTGAAATATATCGACTATTACAAGAGGCTAACTACTATATATGAAGAATATAAAGTATTCGACCGCACAAAAATTCCCCTCTGCGCTGCAGAAAATTATACTTCTCCTTTTGTAAAGCAGGGCCTAATCTCTAACTATGAGGGCAAATACATTTCAGGATATATCGATCGAGACAAAGAAAAGGACTTTATTGGCAGTGATTACTTAGAAAAAATTCTTTTATTATCCAACGACATGGCGGCAGAATTATTCCATGCAAAATATAACGACTTTCGTAGTTTGACAGGAATGAACACAGTGGCCCTCATCCTTATGACACTGATAGATAAGGGTACAAAAATACTTATTACCGATCCTCAGGCCGGTGGACACGGTTCGTTGCCAAAACTCTGTGACAATTTGGGGATTCAATACGCCCCCATTCCTTACGATTATATGCGAATGCAGATTGATTATGACGGTCTCAATCAGATTTTAGAGCAGGATTCCCGAGTATCATTCCTGTTCTTTGCCAGTCAGACATTATCCAGCCACCTGAACTACAAAAAATTAATCTTCCTCCAAAGGTCGGCATCATATATGATGCTACACAAACTTTGGGACTCATTGCAGGAGGGGCTCTTCCAAACCCTGTTGGAGGCATGCCAGAACATTATAATGATTGGAGGGACACATAAGACTTTTCCGAGTGTAACCTGTGGCTATGTAGCGACCAACAACGACAACTATATCAACAGGGTAAAACAGAATATTTCGCCCAACTTTTTACGGAATGTCCAAGTAAACAATATTACCAGTGTATGTCTATCTATGCTTGAAATGCTGAAATTCGGTGAAGCATACGCTCAAAAAATTATATGGACGGCCTGCACTGGGGGATGCTCTTAGCGGGGATGGTCTACGGGTAAAATGTACTGAGGACGGGGCGTTCTCTCATACACATCAGCTTTTCATTGAGGTTCCTAAGGAGCAAGTTGACATCTCCTATACACACTTCCGAAATTATGGAATTACATTGAACAAACGTAAAACTGCCTATTTGACTGGTTTTCGGTTGGGCGTTCAGGAGATAGCCCGATACCATTTTGATGAACATATTGCCAATCTAGCGCATCTTCTGTGCCTTGTATTGAATTCACCCGAAAAGTACCATGAAATTATGAATCTGAAGGCTACGTTGGCCCTGTGCAAAAGTGATCAGTATGTAATAGATGACCTTTTCATGGAATTGGAGTAATGGTGACACGGTAGTGCGATAGCCAACTTTTACGAAACTCCTCGTTTGCTTTGGACAACTCCATCTGTGAAATAAGGCGACGGTGAAAGCCATATCCATCCTGTTGCTTGCATTCAGCAAGTGCCTTATCCCAATCGAATGGGATGTCTAATTTTACATCCTCAAACCAAAGAAGACACGTACAGGTTATAGCCACGATATAAAAAATGTCTTTATCCCCATTGCTGGAACAAATATCGTAGCATAAGGCATAGTATTTTTCTGCATCTTTCCACTGTTTGTTGATTCGCAGAAACTCTGCTTTAATAAAGTAGCAGTTGGTCAAATAGCGCCGTTCTTCGACCTCGTAATACGCAATGGCATTCTCCTCAATTTCAAGAAGCCTTGGGATAAGAGCGCGATCAAAATGGCTGTCATAGAAGGCGACTATGGGATAATAAGCCTCATAAAAAAAGTAATCAGAATTGATCAGTTTCCGCATTTCCTTGAACTGTTTCATTTTTTGCTTTAGTTCCTGTAAAAGTTCACCCCACTCTGAGCATGGCTGAACGAGTTCATTCAACTGCAATATATTGAGAGAAAAGTGTGCTCTAAGCCAGATTGCATTTCTATCACTACAATCTATTTGGTGAAGGGTACTGGCTGCCTCACCAAATCGCCCGAGGTGCTTTAGAATATGTGACAGAAGAAAAACAATATTGCAATACAAGGATCTTCCAATACTACTGTCCATAAATGAACTGTTGCAACAAATCTGAGCCATCAGATGGTTAAGAGCCCTCATATGCAGTCTCATACCGGCCAAGGAAATGATCTAAATTCGCCTTTTCATATTCCATTTTGTACCCCAAAGCCACGTTCTTAGGAGGAGGGGGCGGCAATATATGATAAAGCTTCTCGGCTTGAACGTATTGCCCCCGTTTTAGCGCTAGATAGAAGTCCACAAACGGGGCGTCCATTTCCAGTAAAAGCAAAAACTCATTAGATGTAAGCAAATCAACGATTGCGCCGATACTATTATGAGTAAGACTCCCCAATTTTACAGCCATTGCTTCAATTTCGTCCTGGGTTTTGCCGGAAACCAACGAAGAGAATGCAGGTAAATCTTTAAGAGAGTTTAGCAGACAAACTATTTTGTCATCTGCAAAAAATAAGGCATCTTCTGAAGTGTCGTTGAAATTAAGCAACACAAAAAAGACATCTGGATCTTTTAAGTGATCGTTCCATGGGAATTGTACATTCTGAAAATTAGTCACCACTATCAGATTAAGTTTTCCTTTTATATACGTATAATCTGTTTTGATGTGTGTTCCAAAGGCATCGCCATAGTCGGTGTAATTTACCAGGTATATATTTCCAATTTTTGAAGCGACCTTAGGGGAAAAGTTGTGGGAATCACTACCTTTTTGATCTTTGATACATTGTAATTCCCAGCACAGCTTTTGTGCAAAAGAGGTCTTTCCGTTCCGAATTCCATAGCGGATATTTTTTGTATAATAATCCCTATGCGCGACTATTTTTTCAGAAATACCAGACAATACTTCCTCAATAAGGTCTTCACGGTCTACAAATGGAATGTCATGTTTATTTTGAAACACAAAATGAGGCTGGGGCTTTTGGCATGTCTGGCGAATATCCTGCAGAATGCAGTACAATATGCTAAAACAGTTTATCAAAAAACCGGCAATCGGTGTAATCAACCATCCACCATACTCTTCGCCCGAGTGACTGAATATCCCATAAATTAGAGTAACTGTGTTGACGGCAACCACAAAAAAGCAAATGGCCCCATATATCACAAGTTTTCTGCTCTTGGAAGATGTTTTAATATACTTGTCTGTCATTGAATCTGCTCACTTTCACTGTTAAGATAATTACAGATTATCTACCGTTCCAAGAGGCAGACCAAAAGGGGATTGTTACAGGGGGGAAATGTCCTGCAATGATCTCCCTTGGATTTTCATAGAAACAAGCATTCTAAATAAAGTCCACAAGAACAATTTGCATATTCCGAAAAAGTGAGGAACTGAAGGGGTAGACGCAGATAACAGAAATAGCGGTCACGGAAACAGATGGTGGTATGAGCACAGACACGAGTACGGCTCCAGCGAATGATCCGATTATAATACACGTATAGGTCGGTTAACGGCGGCGCATGATGCGCCGCCGTTGACTGACCTATATGCCTTTATTAATAGGTAAAGCCCCAATGGGTCAGGTAGAATAAGTTTCGCAAAAAGACAAAGAGACATGGTTTGCAGATGTCTGGTAGAATGAAGTTGCGACACCACCATTCGAAAGGAGACAGCAAACCATGTCCGAAAAGATTGTACAGCTAAACGAAGAAGTTATCAAGGGCAGCTCAAGGAACTTGTGCGCGGAAGCGTAGAGGAAACCCTCAACGAGCTGCTGGAGGCCGAAGCGGAGAAGCTGACCCAGGCGGCCCGGTACGAGCGCAATGAGCAACGCCAGGGCTACCGCAGCGGCCACTACAACCGCAACCTTACCACCACTGATGTCACACTCAAGATGCCCAAGCTCAAGGGGATCTCCTTTGAGACTGCCATCATTGAGCGGTATCGCCGCCGGAGAGTAGCGTGGAAGAGGCTCTCATTGAGATGTACCTGGCTGGCGTATCCGTCCGGCGTGTAGAGGATATCACCGAGACTCTGGGGGTAAGGTCTCCTCCACCATCAGTGAGCTGAACAAGAAAGCGTATGTCCACATTGAGGATTGGCGTAACCGTCCTCTGCAAGGCGGGCGGTATCCGTATGTCTATGTGGATGGGATCTATCTGCGCCGCAACTGGGGTGGAGAGTTTGAAAATGTGGCCATCCTGGTGGCAATCGCGGTCAATGAGGACGGATATCGTGAGGTTTTAGGTGCCGCCGAGGGGCATGAAAGAGGACAAGGCCAGTTGGATCAACTTCTTCCAGTGGCTGCGGCCGTGGCCTGGATGGCGTGAAACTCATCGTTGGAGATAAGTGCCTTGGTATGCTGGAGGCCGTGGGCGAAGTGTTCCCTGAAGCCAAATACCAACGCTGCACCGTCCACTTTACCGTAATGTGTTCTCTGTCACACCTCGCTCCAAGGTGAAACTGGTAGCCAAAATGCTCAAGGCGATCCACGCCCAGGAGAGCAAAAAAGCCGCTCGTGAAAAGGCCAGGGCCGTAGTGGAGGAGCTGTGTTCCATGAAGCTGAAAGAGGCTGCTAAGAAGGTGGAGGACAGCATCGAGGAGACTCTGACCTATTGTGATTTTCCCAGTGAGCATTGGACCCGTATCCGCACCAACAATGTCATTGAGAGGCTGAACCGAGATCCGCCGCCGTACTCGTGTAGGGCAGCCCCGGACGGCAACTCTGCCCTTATGCTGGTCTGTGCCCGGCTACGCCATGTAGCTGGCTCCCAGTGGGGCAACAAAAAGTACATGAATATGAAGCACCTGGAGGCCGCCATTGAGGATGCCTCCATTGCCGGCTGACTCCATTCATGCCAGAGCTTGCAAACTAAAGTGCGAAAAAATCTTGACACGACCGCAGCCTACGTACCGCTTGGCCGCTTTGTAGCAATTATCATGCCGCTTACAGCGGCATGGCTACCAGATTACAGCATGTACTGGACGGCCCACATGCGCAAACACTCATGCCCTAAGCCTTTGCATAGTTTCGTGGTGAGCATGAAGTGTATTGCGGCAAGGCATAGAACTTAAGAGCACGGTACAGAACAAGCGTAAAGACATATAAAACAGGCCGGATTTCTGTTCGATACAGAAATCCGGCCTATCTATATCTGAGCCAAAAAGGGAAAAAGCTGTTCCAAAATGTGTACTTTTGAACAACCCACAAACAACAATTCCATTTGTTGCTCACCTCTGTTATCGTCCGATTTCCCGGAAAATAAGAGATCTAAAAATTAATTTTATAGGCTGTTCCAAAAGTACACCTTTTAGAACAATCTCTGATTCCATGGACAAGTGCGCGGAAAGGGACGGGCGTTATGAAACAGGAAAACAGGACGGCCATGCCGAAGGGAACCGGGTGATCCAATATAACACCATCAAAGTCCGTCTCTGCCCAACGCCGGAGCAGGAGGAGCTGTTCCAAAGACCTTCGGCTGCTGCCGGTATATCTGGAACCAGATGCTTTCAGACCAGCAATACGC
>SCPN01000530.1_pt1 | contig 51467 bp, 75 predicted proteins | sample 6106831 | NCBI WGS metagenome assembly SCPN01 (sample SAMN10720447, study PRJNA508395) | human gut metagenome | isolation source: Participant 1, 0 month | reverse complement strand
AAAAATCTAAAAGATAAAAACCAGAAGTATTCAACAAGTGTTAAGCAGTTAAAACAAATTACAAATCCTTCCAATACATTTGTGGAAAGTCGTCTTAAGGAAATTGATACGATTTCAGATGTTCAGTCAGCCATAGAAGATAATGATCCAAACCAAGGCTTAAACAAGCAAGGAAATAGCCAGCCTTGACAGCAGTAACTAATCCAGTTGCTGGTGCTGATTTAGTAGCAAAAGGTACGGATGCAGGTGGATGTGTTGAAGTCTATAAAACGGCAGAAGATGCCAAAAAACGAAATGACTATTTAAGTGCTTTCGATGGCCTTCCAACTGTCATCAATCCTGGTTCACACTATGTATACGGAACAGTTGTTATTCGTGTCGCAGCATCATTAACGGCCTCACAACAAAATACATTAACGCAAAAAATATATGAGAAGTTGACTCAGTTAGAAAATGATAACACAAGCAAAAACACCTCAAAAACGGAAACCTCATCCTTTACGAAACCATCATCATCTAGTTCAAGCTCTACTCAAGCAACTATTAGTGAATCAGCTCAGAGTGACACCAAAACGGTAGCTGGAAGTGCCCCAACAACACCTACGCAACAACAAGATTCTGGAGTTTCCGATTCATCACAAGACATGGGGTAATCCGCTGAATATTGATGTTCTGGTTAAGTAATTCACTCTTGCGCCGTCCCAGATAGCAACGGAGGCAATAACTCATGCCTCTACCGAGTCATCATCAATGGGAAGTTCTGAATAAGTTACTTATAACTCGATACTCCTTTTAAAATGAATTAGAAGACTACTGAAAACGCCAATTACACAGTTATTGGTGTTTTTTTACTCTCGAAGACTATTGGTAACACTTGATAACTTTACCAAAATAGTCTATACTTTTTGTTAGTTTATAAACTAACAAAAAGAGGTGGCACATGGGATATTTTGATTATTCAAGAGAACCAAGAAGTGATATCGCTTTTATCGATATGAAGTCTTTTTATGCTAGCGTCGAATGTGTTGAGAGAGGGCTACATCCTCTAAAGACTTCTCTATGTGTTATGAGTAGAGCTGATAACTCTGCAGGTCTTATTATTGCTTCTTCACCGATATTTAAGAAAGTGTTTGGGAAATCAAACGTAGGAAGAGCATACGACCTCCCTTTTGATGTTCAAACAAGAAAGTTCTCGTACTACAATGCCAAGAAACAAGGACTGAGAACAGATCCAGAATACGTGCGATTCATTGAAGACTGGGCAAAAGTGACTTTCATCGTTCCTCCCAGAATGGACGAGTATATCGCAGTTAATATGGAAATCCAAGGCATTTTTCAAAACTATGGTAGCCCAAATGATATTTACCCTTATTCTATAGATGAAGGTTTTATTGACCTATCTAGTTCTCTTAATTACTTCGTTCCAGATAAGCAGTTGTCTCGAAAACAAAAACTCGACCTTATTTCTGCGAAGATTCAGAGAGACATTTGGAGACAAACTGGCATCTATTCAACCGTTGGTATGTCCAACGCTAACCCCTTACTTGCTAAACTTGCCCTTGATAATGAAGCAAAGAAAACTCCAACTATGAGAGCTAACTGGTCCTATGAGGATGTGGAGAATAAGGTATGGTCTATTCCAAACATGACAGATTTCTGGGGTATTGGTAAAAGAATGGAGAAACGCTTCAACACATTAGGTATCCACTCAATCAAAGACTTAGCAAATGCTAACCCAGATATCTTGAAGAAAGAATTAGGAGTAGCTGGTCTTCGATTATGGTTTCATGCTAATGGTATTGATGAAAGTAACGTTCACAAACCCTATAAACCAAAATCAAAAGGTCTAGGCAACTCCCAGGTTCTCCCTAGAGACTATTTCAGACAACGAGATATTGAAATTGTCCTTAGAGAGATGGCCGAACAAGTTGCTATCCGACTGAGAAAGATAGGCAAAAAAGCGACTGTTGTTTCTATACACCTTGGCTACTCTAAGCAAGAAAACAAACGCTCTATCAATACTCAAATGAAAATTGAACCAACGAATAACACTAACATGCTGACAAACTATGTGTTGAAGTTATTCCATAATAAATACACTTCAGGAGCAATCCGAAGTGTAGCGGTTAATTATTCTGGTTTTGTAGATGAATCTTTTGGTTTAATCTCTGTTCATTCGATGATGTCGAACAAATTGAAAAAGAAGAAAGGCTCCAGACAGCAATAGATTCTATCAGAGACCAATTTGGCTTTACCTCTCTACTAAAAGCTAATGCACTTGACGGTGCATCGAGAAGTATTGCCAGAAGTAGGCTCATCGGAGGACATTCTGCTGGAGGATTGGATGGTTTAAAATGATTGATCGTTCCTATTTACCATTTCAAGCAGCAAGAGAATACCAGGATCCAGGGATGCAAAAGTGGATGGGGTTCTTTCTGTCCGAACATACCTCATCATTACATGCTGCTAAATATCGTGTTGACTTTTCAACAGACTTAAGTAAACCTCAGAAACTCTTATTACTTTCTCAACTCTATGCCAACCAACTTAAAGGGCAGTTCACTATCAAACATCGTGATAGGAAAATTACTTTATTTGGTGAAGTGAGAGAACTGTCTCGTAAGGAAATATCAATAAAGACTAATGAAGGGTATAGATTAGTCCAACTCGACAATATTCTTCAAATTCATCTTTTGGAAAATCACATATACTAAAAAAAGCAACAACCTATATTATGTGGTTGTTGCTTTTTAACTAGATTAACTAAAATCAACTGTAATGATTGAACCATCTTCATCAATGATAATATCGACAATTTCATCATCTTTATCTGCTTCATTCAATAGATTTTCAGCATAATCCTTTGCACTTGTTTCCTTAATAGTTTCTATTTCGTTTTTTTCTTCTACCTTTAATTCCTTATGTGTTTTATATTTATTCCAACCCCACTTACCTAAAGATACAATCAACACCTCCAAAAGGCTTGGCTAAAGGCCAATATTTCTAAGTAGATTTGAATGAAGTAACACGGCAAAGAAGGACAAGCCCTTCTAGACCAACTTCGTGCCAATGGCACTCCACTTACCAAGCTACTGTCAAAGTGTATGGTTCTAAAGATGGCAAACCAGACTTGAGCAATCTAGTTGCTACTCATCAAGTAACGATTCGACTTCATGGATCAGAAATGATGTCCAGAACTCCTCAAGGAGATCAGATATCTATGTCTTCTTCTACGTCAGACTCAATGAACAAAATTAAATATATGACGAAAGAGGCCCATGTTTCAGAGATGAGAATGGCTGATTCCACAGATAATTCCATGGCTAAGACTAAGAAAAATGATGGGCAACCTATACTACCAAATACTGGGAAAGCTCAAACGGCTACAGCTGGCCTTGGTATGTTTGGTCTAGCCTTGGCAGGTCTTGTTGGACTTTTAGGTTTGACAACCAAACGAGAAGATTAAGATTCAAATCATTTAAATATTAGAATAAATAGTATTATACTGACTATGTGTAACACTGTTTTTATCAAAGGAGCGTCAGATGAAAAAGACAATTTTGCTGGTTGATGATGAGATAGATATTCAAAACCGCTATTTTTTACAGGCGGGATACGATGTTTTAGTTGCTCATGATGGCAAGGAGGGATTAGAACTTTTCAGAAAAAAATCTATTGACGTCATCATCACAGATATCATGATGCCCAATATGAACGGTTATGATTTTATCAGTGAGGTTCAATATATTGCTCCTAATCAACCCTTTCTCTTTACAACTGCTAAAACAAGCGAGCAGGATAAGATTTATGGATTAAGTTTGGGGGGATATGATTTCATAGCCAAACCGTTTAGCCTGCACGAATTGGTTTTAAGAGTGAATAATATCTTACGTCGCCTTAGCCGTTGAAGTGAGACAGAGCGGATCGATCTTGGTGACTTAGTAATCTACCATGTGACTCATGAGGTTCACATAGGGGACCAATCTTTGGAATTGACAGTGAAATCCTTTGAACTTCTATGGATATTGGCTAGCAATCCTGAGAGAGCCTTTTCAAAGACGGAACTTTACGAGACGGTATGGCAAGAGGAATATGTGGATGATAGCAATACACTCAATGTTCATATCCATGCTTTGAGGCAATAGTTGACCAAGTATACAAATTCAAATACTCCTGCTATCAAAACTGTTTGGGGTTAGGGCTATAAGATGGAAAGACCAAGAGATTGAAAATGAAATAAAAAAACTATAATCAAATAGACATGGGAGAGACCAAAAATATAGGCTAAGTAAACCAACCGATGAAGCCAATGCCAAGTCTCGTATTTGAGACTTTTACCAAGAAAGTATGTATTCCAAGGTTTCCTAGCTGACCAGCTAGATGGACCCCTATAGACTCCCCATACCGATGTTGTGGAAGACAAGGAGAATAACTGATAAGATGGCAAGAAATTTGTGGATAGCGTACATTCTCTCAATTCCGTTAAAGAGTTTTTCTAAAAGTCGTGATCGTGTTGCCAACATAAAAGTCCATGATAAGGTTGTTAAAGCTAGACCGGGAGTGACGAAGTTTGTCATGCCCGTTGCTAACCAGACGTAGACCGTAAGAACAATGCTTACGGTTAGTAGGAGAATTCCTTTATATGATTTCATGTAACCTTTTTTCTATATTTACATTATTACCAACTAGTTGTAAACGACGTTGTTACATTATATCTTATAACGGATTTCCTGTCAAAAATAATTGATTTTTTGAAGGAAAAGTGGATAGTGATATAGCAATCAAGATATCCAATACTTTTTGAAAAGGCACAAAATTGTAAAGGAACCTTGATTTAATAGTCGATTATCTTGTGAAAGCTTTTCGAAAAAGTGTATACTATAAGTAGAAGATAGGAAAAGGAGATGCTTAGTGGCTAGTATTACAATAGAAGCTAGTAAGGTGGCTAGAAAGAGTCCCATTCGAGTAGACACTAGTCTTGTCGGGACGGTTTCTGGTGTGGAAGCAGTGACTGTTTCCCTACCATCATCAAAAGCTCGTTTGAGTGTTGGAAAATTGGGTTACAAGTCTAACACTATTACTGTGGAGGATGGACAAACCGTTCGGGTTACTAGCAATTTTCTAAATCATTTGATAGCGATAGCTCCATTGCTTCTCTACCTTTTTGGAGGTCGTTACCTCCCACTTGTTGCTGTTCTATCTACTATAGTTTTGCTTTTTAGCTTACCTTTTCTCAAGTTAGAAATCGTAGGCTGATTAGAATCGGGAGTGGCTTAGCCCTCTGTTTGATACCTTTAACTCATTTTTTCATAATAATGCTAGGCCACTCCCCTTTTTCATTAGGAACGGGTTGAGACGAAAAATTAGTTATCAAAAAGGGAACTCGATAGAGTTTTCCTTTTTTCTTTATCAAGCTAAAGTCATTTTTAAAAGACCCTAGTTATTAAAACTGAGGTCTTTGATGTTTATAGTCAGTTATCACTTACGGTACAATTTGTCGTATTGATAGTAAGGATCGAATGTGACATTGATACCAAGCTTACGAAGAACATTTTTATCTTCATCAGTAAGGATTATAGTTGAGTGAGCTTCAGACCCCTTAGAGGTTATCAAGTTCCTCCATGGCACGTGCCGCATCCACATTGTTGGCAGCTGTAATAGCCAAGGCAATGAGGATTTCGTTGGAATGTAGACGAGGATTACGGCTACCCAGATGGTCAATTTTCAGACCTTGGATAGGTTTAACCACTTCAGGCTCGATAAGTTTAGTTTCCTTATCAATACCTGCAGAAGTCTTGATAGCATTAATCAAAGCAGCTGCAGTTGGACCAAAGAGTTCTGAATTCTTACCAGTTACGATTTGACCATTTGGCAATTCGAGGGCAAGAGCAGAACCACCTGTTTCTTCAGCCTTAGCGCGTGCTGCAACGACCATGGCGTCTTCAGGGTAATACCAAGATCATTCATGAGCAACTCAATCTTCTTGACAGCAGTCTCAGGAACACGTTCATTTTTGAAATCAAGGACGGTTTGATAGTAGCGACGGATGATCTCTTGTTTGGAAGCTTCTTTGGCAGCCTCATCATCCGTAATGGCAAAACCAACCATGTTAACACCCATATCTGTAGGTGAAGCGTAAGGTGACTCACCAAGGATGCGCTCAAGCATACGTTTGAGGACTGGGAAAATCTCGATGTCACGGTTGTAGTTTACCGTAGTTTTGCCATAAGTTTCCAAGTGGAATGGGTCAATCATATTGACATCATCAAGGTCGGCAGTGGCAGCTTCATAGGCCAAGTTGACTGGGTGATGAAGTGGCAAATTCCAAACTGGGAAGGTTTCAAATTTTGCATAACCTGATTTGATGCCATTGATTTGGTCGTGGTACATGTTAGACATACATGTCGCCAATTTACCAGAACCAGGACCAGGTGCGGTAACGACGATAAGGTTACGGCTAGTCTTGATATAGTCATTTTTTCCCATACCTTCAGGAGAAATGATATGGTTCATATCCGTCGGATAGCCCTTGATTGGGTAGTGGATGTAAGACGTGATGCCATTTTTTTCCAGTTGGTTATGGAAGGCATCAGCCGCAGGTTGACCTGAATACTGCGTAATAACAACAGAACCTACATAGATATTGAGCTCGTTGAATTTATCAATCAGACGAAGGACCTCTTGGTCGTAAGAAATGCCAAGGTCACCACGAGCCTTAGAGTGCTCAATATTGCTAGCATTGATGGCAATGACCACTTCGACTTGCTCTTTAAGCTCTTGAAGGAGCTTGATTTTATTGTCAGGTTCATAACCAGGAAGGACACGGGCAGCGTGGAAATCTTCCAACATCTTACCACCAAACTCCAAGTAGAGCTTACCGTCAAACTGGTTAATACGCTCCAAAATATGGTCGCGTTGTAGATTCAAATACTGTTCAGAACTAAAAGCTTGTTTCTTCATAAATAAAAATACCTCTGAGAAAAATTATATCAAATGCCGAAGGTAAATGCTATTGGTGAGAGATGAATTATGGGAGAAAAAAGAGTGTGAAAGTCAATCATGAAACGTATTTTTTATGATAGTCCTTTAGAGTTATTATTTAATTTGGGTTCTCATCCCAGCAGTTAGATTTCTAGATAACAATCGCTTTAGAATATTTAATTTCATAAAGGAAAAATGCTTGCCAACTAACTGTTGGCGACCATTTTTTATCCTCTTTCACCTTACTTAACTCAAGTTGGTCTCGTAGACTAGAAGTATGTTATAATAATAGAAAAATAAGAAAAAGGTAAATTTATGGCAATCTTAGTTTTAGGTGGAGCTGGTTACATCGGTTCTCACATGGTGGACCGTTTGGTTGAAGCGGGCCAAGAAAAAGTTGTTGTCGTGGATAACTTGGTGACGGGTCACCGTGCGGCAGTCCATCCAGACGCTGTATTCTACGAGGGGGATTTAGCAGATCAAGATTTTATGCGTAAAGTCTTTAAGGAAAATCCTGATGTTGATGCGGTTATTCACTTTGCGGCTTACTCACTTGTGGCTGAGTTTATGGAAAAACCACTTAAATATTTTGACAATAACACAGCTGGAATGGTGAAATTGCTTGAGGTTATGAACGAATGTGGTGTTAAATACATTGTCTTCTCATCAACAGCAGCAACTTACGGAATTCCAGAAGAAATTCCAATTCTTGAAACAACACCACAAAATCCTATCAACCCATATGGTGAAAGTAAGTTTATGATGGAAACCATTATGAAGTGGTCAGACCAAGCTTACGGCATCAAGTATGTCCCTCTTCGTTACTTTAATGTGGCGGGTGCCAAACCTGATGGTTCGATTGGTGAGGATCATGGTCCTGAAACCCACCTCTTGCCAATTATTCTTCAAGTGGCTCAAGGTGTTCGTGAGAAAATCATGATCTTTTGGAGACGACTACAATACTCCAGATGGTACCAATGTTCGTGACTATGTACATCCATTCGACTTAGCGGATGCCCACCTCTTAGCAGTGGAGTATCTCCGTAAGGGCAATGAGTCAACAGCCTTCAACTTAGGATCTTCAACAGGATTCTCAAACCTTCAAATTCTTGAAGCAGCTCGTAAGGTAACTGGTAAAGAGATTCCAGCTGAAAAAGCTGATCGTCGTCCTGGTGATCCAGATACATTGATTGCATCCTCTGAAAAGGCTCGTACAGTCCTAGGTTGGAAACCACAATTTGACAATGTCGAAAAAATCATCGAAAGTGCCTGGGTATGGCATTCAAGCCATCCAAAAGGTTATGACGATAGAGATTAATCATAAGGAATAGGAGCACCACCTGGTAGAAAACTGCAATTTGGAGTTTTTCCTATAGTCCATAGCAAATCTTTGCATTTTTATCTGATATCTTTTAAGATAATTCTATTACAACTTGAAAAGGAGAACAGGATGGAAACATATACACTTTCAAATGGCGTTACGATTCCTAAAATTGGTTTTGGGACTTGGCAGATTCCAGAAGGGGAAGAAGCTTATAACAGCGTTAGTTTCGCACTTAAGGCGGGTTACACACATATTGATACGGCTCAAATCTACGGTAACGAGGTTTCTGTAGGTAAGGCGATTGCAGATAGTGATGTGGCGCGTGAGGATATTTTCCTAACGACTAAACTCTGGAATGACAAGCACGATTACGATTTGGCTAAGGCCTCTATCGACGAATCTCTCGAAAGATTAGGTGTGGATTATTTGGATCTTTTTCTCATCCACTGGCCTAATCCAAAGGCTCTTCGTGAGAATGATGCTTGGAAGGTTGGCAATGCAGGTGCTTGGAAGGCAATGGAAGAAGCCTACAAAGATGGTAAGGTTCGTGCTATCGGTGTGTCTAACTTTATGCAGCATCATCTAGAAGCTCTTTTTGAAACAGCTGAAATTGTTCCACATGTCAATCAAATTCTCTTGGCTCCAGGTTGTACCCAAGAAGATTTGGTTGCCTATTGCCGAGAGCGTGACATTCTTCTTGAAGCGTATAGCCCACTAGGTACTGGTAGTATTTTTGGGAATGAAGATGTTGAAGCAGTGGCTGAACGTAATGGAAAATCTGTTGCTCAAGTTGCCCTACGTTGGAGCCTTCAAAAAGGTTTCTTGCCACTACCTAAGTCAGTGACACCAAAAAATATTGAAGCCAACTTGGATATCTTTGACTTTGATTTGTCAGAGGAAGACATGGCAGTCTTGGATAAGATTCAAGGGATCAAAACTCAGGTTGATCCTGACACAGTTAATTTTTAGTGTGTTTCTTTAGATTTGCTATAATAAAACTATCATTTTTTTATTTATAGATGGGAGTTACGTAATGGAGTCTCGAAATCTTTTGCCTCAGAATACACGTATGATGGCCCATTTGCTCAGTTTTTCGGGGGGAGCTTTGGAATGTCTTTTGTCATATGTATTACCATAGTTTGGTTGCCACTCAGACGGGGAATATTCTCTTGTTAGTTGCTGACTGGCGTAGTAGTAGCATGTACCATAACATGTTGCGATGTTTTTCTATTCTATTCTTTTCCATAGGTTTTCTTTTTGGAATGTGGTTTAAAGACCATCGTAAGAATGCTTACTGTCGTGTTCATGGTCTACTTCCTCTTTGTGTGATGACTGCTATTTTACCATTCTTATGGCCAAATGCTCTAATAGAGCTTCCGATTATTGCATTTTCTGCGGGTGTCATGATGAAGACTTTTACCAGTAGTCAGATTGAAAATCACCCCTTTGTGATTTTTATGACTTCAGGAAATTATCGAAGGATGCTGACGGCACTTTATTATGTTATTCAGGGTAGCAAGGATCAGAAAAAATATCGTTGCCAGGCGGTCAATTATAGCTTTGTCGTAGGCAGTTTTATGCTTGGTGCTGTTGTATCAGCTCTTCTCATGCGCTTCATTTATATTAAGTCAATCTGGCTAATCACACTCAGCCTCTTGACCATCATGGTTTACTATTCATCTGAAGTGAAACGTCTGGGACTCAAGAAAACCAATCTTTAGGTATTTTTGTAGTAATTGTTTTTGATAAAAATAGTCTTGTGCTATAATCTTGGTTATATTAATTTTGTCTAATGATAAAAAGGAGACATAAGATGCCTATAGTAAGTAATGATTTTTCAGATATTGTATATAACCGTCGTTCCATTCGTAAGTTTGATACCTCTGTCAAGATTCCACGTGAAGAAATGTTGGAAATCTTGGATAAAACCGTTACGGCACCATCATCAGTGAACATGCAACCTTGGCGCTTTGTCGTCGTTGATAGCGAAGAAGGCAAAGATAAATTGAAACCTTTTGTCAGCTACAATGGTGTACAAAATGAAACATCCTCAGCCATGGTTCTCATTTTTGCCGATTTGAAGAGCCAAGAAAGAGCAGAAGAAATCTATGGGAAGGCCGTTACTCAAGGAAAAATGCCAGAAGAGGTCAAGGAGAAACAACTATCAAGCATTGTACCAATGTATGAGAAAGCTCCTTTCGAAGTGATGAATGAAATTGTCCATATCGACTCTAGCCTTGCTGCTATGCAGTTAATGCTCGTTGCTCGCTCTTATGGATACGATACAAATGCCATCGGTGGCTATAAAAAAGACGGTCTTGCCAAAGCGTTTGGTCTTGATGAAGACCGACATGTGCCTATTTTGATTATTGCCCTTGGGAAAGCTGATGAAGAAGGCTTTGAGTCTGTTCGTTTGGACGCCTCTGATGTGACTACTTTTGCTTAATAAATAATCGGCCATGAGTCTCAAAAGTGGAGACTCATGTTTTTTTGTATTAAAAGATAACAAAGTATTTTTAGTAAGATTGAGAAGTTGGTGTAACCCAGGATTAAGGTGAGGCCTCTTTCTTTGTGCTATAATGTAAGAAAACGTTGCATTTAAAGTTTACTTTTGCCAATTTCTAGGAGTCTTTCATGATAGACTATTTGATCCTGAGGTTTCTCTGGCTTCGTGAGCGGGGCTTTGTCCAGATTACTCAAAAGACCTTGATTTCGCTCTTTCCATTCTTTTCTGTTTTCAGGAATTATTCGGGTGATTTCACTATCTGTCTTTTTCGGAGCTTGGTTATATTAACCAATTGTTTTCAATTTCTGACTGGTTACCGACCTTTAAGATAACTGGGCAGGTGCTCATTAATCTTTCCAACTTTCTTGGTGGCTTAGCCGGGCCCTTATCAACCTATTTTGCAGGAAAATACACAGCTGGTCATTATGGTAGAAGTACTGGTACAGCTGGTGTGACATCCCTTTTGGTTAGCTTGATTATAGGATCCCAGGAGCTGTTGCTGTCACCGCTAAACGATGGTGTTTTGACTCGCATCAATTTACCGGCTTCAATCAACATTATGTTGGCTATCTTTGTGGGCTATCTGGTTGGCCAGATTTTTCGCTTTTCAAGAGCTAGTGATGATCAGATTGTGGACAAGGACTATATTTATCAACCAAAGACCGTCCGTCCCATTTTTTTAGTCACTCATTTTAGCTATTGGGCTTAACCTTCTTCTTGTTATTGGAGATCAAGCTAATGTTTTTCAAACGATTAGGAAGTTTACTTCTACCTTTACTGTAACTGATAATCACCTGTTCTCAACCTTTATGATGGGACTTTTGAACACTTTTTCTGCTTGGATTGGAAATAGTCAGGCTTTTGCCCTAAATTCAATTGCCGAGGATAGTTTTGCCTTGGAAAATCTGACCTATGCTGTTTCCCATCATACGACGACTGGGCTTCCCCACCTTTACACACTAACAAATCTTTATCATAGTTATGGCTTGGTTGCTGGCATTGGCTCAGGGCTAGCCCTCTTGGTGGCTCTGCTTTTAGCATCAACCAGTTATAAGGATAAGAAGGTGAGTCTTCTAAGTGTCTTTCCTAGTCTCTTTAACAATGGGGCTCCATTTATGGTGGGGATACCAGTCTTGTTTAATTTAGTTTATCTGGTTCCTTTCCTACTGGCACCTATGGTAAATATAGGTATTGCTGCGGTGTCCTTGGCTATCCATCTTATGCCAGCTGCGGTTTATCCAGTTCCAGATGGTACACCAAGTCTTCTTTTCGCCTTTATCGGAACTGGGGGTAGTTTACGAGCTCTTGCTGTTAGTCTGCTCTGTTTTGCAGTCGACATTGTTATCTTTATTCCATTTGTGCGTCTGTCTAATAAGGTACAACACGGTCTAAAAGAGGAAGGAGAAAGCCTTGAAACTAAATAAAAAAACTAAGTTGGTCTTTATCCTTGTTGCTTTCTTTCTCATTGGGCTAGCCGTCCCATCCTATAGTTGGACTAGGAAAAATGTCAAGGAAATAGAGACTTTCTATAATTCAAAATTGTCTCCCATTATCATGATTCCAGGGAGCTCCGCTACGGAAAATAGATTCGACGGCCTAGTACGTAAGCTCAATCAAGACCGTCGTGGTGTCAAGCATAGCCTTCTCAAAGGTCAAGGTCTGGAACAATGGGCGTATCACCTTTGAGGGTAAAATCAGGAAAAATGACAATGAACCTATTATTGTTATCGGATTTGAAAATAATAAGGATGGCTATAGCAATATTAAGAAACAATCCAAGATGATGAATCAGGCATTTGAAGCCTTGCAGAATAAATACAATTTCAATAATTTTAAAGGGTTGGGACATTCAAATGGTGGCTTGATTTATACAGCTTTTATTGAAATTATCTTAGCGACTACGATGTCAAGATAAATTCTTTGATGACTATCGGAACGCCCTATAATTTCACTGAAACCAATATTAAAAATAAATCGGTCATGCTAGCAGACTTTATAGCTGCTAAGGAGAATATTCCGGCTACCCTACATGTCTATTCGGTAGCGGGAACCATTACCTATGATTCGGACGAATTGGTTCCTGATGCTAGTGTGTCCGCTGGGAAATATATCTATCAGAATCAGGCAAAAAGTTATACTGAAATCACTGTTACAGGTGAAGATGCCCAACACTCGGATTTACCAACCAATGATGAAGTAGTGGAACTAATCAAACAACATATCGAAGGACAAGGTGTTCGTAAGAAGCAAAAGACCAAGTTAGAGCCTCAATAGACTAGAATACTATGTATTATTAGTCTAGTTAGTATTTTCAAATACAAAAGAATAGAGTCTACGATGGCTCTATTTTTTTAGTGTAAGAGTAACTCTTTAAGTTGTTGTAACTCCTTGTTTTACAACGTTGGTTTTGTTATAATTGATTGAAAAGAAAAAGATGAATGAGAGGTTCTGATATGCAAATACCAAGTCGCTTTACCATTGCTGTTCATATTTTGACCCTTATAGCACAAAATAAGGGAAATGAAACTAAGCTAACCAGTGATTTAATGGCAGGTAGTGTGGGTGTCAATCCAGTTATTATCCGCAAAACCTTGTCACAACTGAAGAAAGCAGACTTGATTTTTGTTCAAAGGGGAAGTGGAGGAGCCACATTAGCCAAGGCACCAGAGGAGATTAACCTTTTGCAGGTTTTTCGTGCGGTGGATAGCATCGGTCCAAGTGGCAAACTCTTTAGTTTTCATGACAATCCTAATCCAGCGTGTCCAGTAGGACGTAATATCCATGGGATTTTGGATCAGAGCCTAGAAGACGTTCAAATGGCAATGGAAAAAGAACTCGAAAAGAAAACTTTGGCTGGTATTTTAAAGGATGCTAAGGCCAACTGGAAAGAAACTGGAGCTTGATTTTTAGATTTTAAACTATAAGAAATCGAAAGTTTTTCGGTTTCTTTTTAACTCTGGGTTGTAATAATTGACATTACAATAAAACTAAGTATAATAATGTCATAGAAATGATTACAACATAGGAGAAAATCATATGACATACGACTACAATAGTAAGATTTACCTCGCTGAGGCGGTACTCAATGTGAAGGACTTAGCTGGTCAGACGGAGACGGCCTTTACACACAGATTGTTGGACTTGGAATCCTAACCAAAACGGAAAGGGAAGTTGTTTTAGGAGCTGGAAACAAGCCTTTGGTCCATCTGATTCAGACCAATCGTGAGGAAGCGGTCAAGTCCAGTTATGGTATCTACCATATGGCGATTTTGTTACCGTCTCGCGAGGATTTGGCAAATGTTTTCAAACATATTGCTGAGCTAGATTATCCATTTGTCGGTGCAGCTGACCACGGTTATAGTGAAGCCCTTTATTTGGAAGACCTTGAAGGCAATGGTATTGAGCTCTATAGAGACAAGCCTGTTGCTGAATGGGATATTCGTGAGGATGGTCGCATCGTTGGTGTCACAGAAGAACTATCAGCTCAAGAAATTTACGATATGGGACGGAAGGTTGAGCCTTTTGTGATAGCTAAGGATACTCGCATGGGGCATATTCATTTATCAGTCAAAGATAGTCAGCTAGCAAGCACTTTCTATCAGGATGTTTTAGAGCTAGCGGATAAGTTTACCATTCCAAGCGCTAGTTGGATTGCTTCAGGTGATTACCACCGTCACCTTGCGGTCAACGAGTGGGGCGGAAAAAACTTGTCCAAACGTGACAAAGATATGCCTGGTCTTGCTTACTACGTCATTGAAGTGACAAACAAGGACGACTTGGTTGGCATAGCAGAACGTGCTAACAATCGTGGAGGCAAGGTCAAATGGTCATCTTCTAATGAGTTAACAGTTGAGGATAAGGATGGTATTTTGACACGCGTAAGAAAGAAATATTAATAATTAGTGATTTTTTAAGTCGTAACTATTGACGTTACATTTTAAACGGCTATAATGGTTATTTTAATCAAAGTTATTACAAATTAGCTTAACAATTTTAACAATTAACATTCATCACAAAGAAAGAGGGAATAACTATGACCTACTTTACAGACTTACAAATAAAACGCCGTTCTATCTACGCTTTGGGAAAAGACCTTGAGCTCTCTAACCAAGAATTGATTGAAACCATTCAAGGAGCTGTCCTTAACACACCAACAGCCTTCAACTCACAAACATCACGTGTGGTGATCTTGCTGGATGAAGAATCAGATGCTTTCTGGAATGAAATCGCTTATTCAGAGCTTGAAAAAGTAACGCCAGCAGAAGCTTTTGAGGCAACAAAAGAACGTTTGGCAGGTTTTGCTCAAGCTAAGGGAACAATCCTCTTCTATGAAGATCAAGATGTAGTGAAAGGCCTTCAAGAGCAATTCCCACTTTACGCTGAAAACTTCCCAATTTGGTCAGAGCAAGGTCATGGAATCGCCCTTTATGCGACGTGGTTGGCTTTGGCTGAGAAGAATATTGGCATGAACGTACAACACTACAATCCACTTGTTGATGCTAATTAGCTGAAAAATATGACATTCCAGCTAACTGGAAACTCCGTTCTCAAGCGCCATTTGGTCAAATCGTTGCACCAGCAGGAGATAAAGACATCCAAACAGAAGGTCGTTTCAAAGTTTTTGGCGACAAATAATCACTTTAACTTAGTCAGTCAGCTTGGCAGTAGGCTACATACTGACTGAACAAAATCATAATGATAAGACAAAAGACTAGCAGGATTGAGAAATCTTGTTATTTTTTTGTATCCTAAGATCAGTTAGTAGATTAATTATAAATGAAAGCTAGAACTTGAGATTTAAAACCTTTTTCAGTTTCATAGTGTTTTCTAATTTAAATGATCCCAATTTACTAAAACTGCAGAATAATGGACAACTAAAGCAAAGTTTTGAGCAGTCGGTTTTTGATAGATATAGGGCACACGTTAGAAAATACTTGTTACGAAATCTTAATCTTGATATGCTTTTTATTAATAGAGGTATAAAAACACAGAAATAGCTCTATTTTTGTCTTGCAGTATGGTATAATAGTGCGGTATTTCTCAGAAAATGGAGTATAAAAATGAGTATTTTTCGTAAAAAGGATGTTGGTTTGTCTCAAACCGAGATGAAACGGCATCTGACCCTTAGGGATGTAGTCCTTCTGGGAATCGGTGCCATGGTTGGGACAGGAATCTTTACGATTACTGGTACCGCGGCATCAACCTTGGCAGGTCCAGCCCTGATTATTTCGGTTTTGATTTCAGCCGTTTGTGTGGGTATGTCGGCGATTTTCTTTGCTGAGTTTGCCTCACGCTATCCATCCGCTGGTGGTGTTTATGGTTATCTCTATGCTTCTTGGGGTGAGTACCCTGCTTGGATGGGCGGATGGCTTACAATGATCGTTTTCATGAACGCCGTGTCTAGTGTTGCCTCTGGTTGGGGAGCCTACCTCAAGGGGCTCTTGGCAAGCTTTGGTCTACAGCTCCCCAAGGCTATCAGTGGCCCTTTTAATCCGAGTCAGGGGACCTATATTGACCTATTGCCAGTCTTGGTTTTGGTGCTTGTGACGGCTCTTCTCCTCATGGATTCCAAACAAGTCCTTCGTTTGAACTCACTCCTAGTAGTGCTTAAGTTCTCTGCCTTGGCGGTTTTCATCCTAGTTGGTCTTTTCCATCTGAATCCGGACAACTGGGCTAACTTTGCACCATTTGGCTTCGGCCAAATTTATGGTGGGAAGACGGGGATTATGGCAGGTGCTTCTCTCATGTTCTTTGGTTTTCTTGGATTTGAATCCATTTCTATGACAGTAGATGAGATTAAGGAACCACAAAAGAATGTTCCTCGAGGTATAGTTCTCGCTTTGATTATCGTCGCTTCACTTTATGCCGTGGTTTCATTAGTCTTGACGGGAGTTGTCCACTATACCAAGTTAAATGTCGACGATGCCGTAGCTTATGCCCTTCGTTATATTGGTGTGTCTTGGGCAGCCAATTATGTATCGGTAGTTGCCATTATGACCTTGATTACCGTATGTATTTCCATGGCCTATGCCCTTAGTCGCATGGTTTATAGCTTGGCGCGTGATGGATTTCTTCCACAAACTTTTCAAAAGGTTTCAAAGACCCATAAGGTTCCACATTATGCGACACTTTTGACTGGAATCCTTTCTGCCATCTCATCAGGCATCTTTTCTTTGGCTAATATGGCATCCTTGGTTAATATTTCGACTTTGGCTTATTTGGTCCTCTTGGCTATTGCTCTTATCATTCTTCGTAAAGACAAGGGCTTGCCACAGAAGGATGAGTTTAAGGTCCCATTTGTTCCTGTCTTACCAATCCTTTCCATCATCGTCTGTCTCTCATTTATGAGTCAGTACAGTTGGCAAACCTGGTCAGCCTTTGGCATAGCAGTGCTAATTGGTTCGGCTATTTATGCCTTTTACGGTTACAAACATTCTAAGTATTAAGATGAGAATGGTAGAGCCCTTTTGGCCTACCATTTTTGATATTTGAAGTAGAGACAGACTAGCTCACAATTTGGTTTTGATGGGACAAAAGACAGTAATTAGCTCACCTTTCGACTTGTTTGCAGTTAGCTAGGCCCCATTGCCCAAGTAAAATGCCGTTTGTATTATTGAAACAACTAAAATTGTGGTTCTTCTTTTTAAACAAGTTAGCGTTGACCATACAAAGAAGGTGAAGGAGATTGAAGCCTAGCTTACTGGCAAAAGATTCATGAGGACCTCTTTAGCAAATGGTTGCATGAGGCCGGATTGAATTTTAGTTAGAAAAGCCAAGTTGTTTTGGAAAAATTTAGACTGGTCTATCCTAGAGATTGAAAGTTCTCAATATTTTGGGGACTTTTTTACTTTAAGTAAAGATTAACGTTTATTTAGGCCTTGTTCTAGTTTTCTCGTGTTTAATAGAGTCATCGCAAAAGTAAGTAGAAGGTTTAATAGATGACATACAAACATACCAAACAAACACAAGAACGTTATGCCATTAAGAAATCATCAAAACGGGAAAAAAGTTGGGGCAGTCCTAGTCGCTAGCTTAATTTTGGGTAGCTCAGTTGTACAAACTAATCTTGTTCAAAAATAAAATAAAAGCTCTAAGGCTAACCAGTCTGCTAAAAGTTCACAAAGTAGCCAAGTAAATAAATCAACTTTACCAGATACTGGTGATGTGAGTAGCTTGGGATTAGGTGCATTAGGAGCTGTACTTATGAAACATCATTTGCACTTAAAGGAAGCAAGCGTTCTCGTAAGTAATTTCAGTTTAGAAAAAAATAAAAAAGAAGTTCTCTTGCCAAATGGCTTGAAAACTTCTTTTTTGTCTTATTTTTTAAAGCTATTTTTAAGGACTTCAACCGCATCATCAACGCCTTCTTTAACATATTTGATACCGTCTTTTGCTTTTTCTACAACTTTTTCAACCGCACCTTCGATTTCAGTCTTTTTATCGCCAGTCAGTTTACCAGCACCCTCTTTAAGAGCTCCTTTAGCTTGATTCAATTTATCTTCGATACCCATGATAGTACCTCCTTTTTTATGATGAGACCATTGTAGAAAATCTTAGACCGTAATGCAAGTGATTTGTCTAATAAGTCACGACATTAATGTTTCCTTTATCATATTCAGTGATGAAGATATCTAAAATGTTGTCATATCCCATTTTGACGAAGATTTTGGATGCCAATGATTGGCTTTCAGTTCAGGTCCACCAGATGATGCTTATGGACTTGAACATGAAGGTGAGCTTGGTAAAATAGAGTGTTGGTATATCATTCCCGCTGAACCTAGGTGCAGAAATCATTTATGGTCACAATGCTAAATCAAAAGAAGAATTGCGCCAGCAAATTGAAAGTAAGGATTGGGAAAATTTCTTGACCAAGGTTCCAGTTAAAGCAGGAGATTTCTTCTATGTACCAAGTGGTACCATGCATGCTATTGGTGCAGGTATCATGGTTCTTGAAACACAACAATCTAGTGATACGACTTTATCGTGTTTATGATTTTGACCGTAAGGATGACCAAGGCAATTTGCGTGATCTCCATCTAGAAAAATCTATCGACGCGCTTACTATCGGTGAACCTGCCAACAGTCGCCCAGTTACAACAAAAGTAGATGATCTCAAATCAACGCTCTTAGTGGCAAGTGATTTCTTCGCTGTTTACAAATGGGAAATCTCAGGTAAGGCTGATTTTGAAAAGACTGCTGATTACAGTTTGTTTAGTGTGCTTGATGGTCAAGGAAGCCTTAACGTAGACGGGCAAGATTACGACATTGCCAAAGGAGGTTATTTCATTCTACCAAGCGATGTTCAAGCTTGGGAAATCGAGGGAAATCTTGAACTAATTGTTAGTCACCCATAATTTAAGTCGTTAAACGAGACGAGATGAGAATCTTGTCTCGTTTTTTCGTAAAATGATACAGAAAATTTGCAATTTTAAAAACCTTTCCTAATACGTTTCAATAGCTTGAAGTTCCAAACTAATCATGTCATACTAAATAAGTTGACTAAAATTATTAATGAACAAGCCGTTTCCTTTTGAAACGTCATGTTTTGTTTTAGATTGGAGTAACTTATGTTAAAAAAAGGAGGCCTTACAGCCCTTTTACTGTTTGGTATGTTCTTCGGAGCGGGAAACCTAACTTTCCCACCTCAGCTAGGCTTTGAATCTGGAGGTCATTTCTGGCCAGCTATTGCCGGTTTTGTTCTATCTGGTGTCGGAATTGCAATTCTAACACTTATTATTGGGACTCTAAATCCGAAGGGATATATTCATGAGATTTCTCAAAAAATCTCACCTAAGTTTGCCTTGCTATACTTGTCGGTGCTTTACTTGTCTATTGGACCATTCTTTGCCATTCCAAGGACAGCAGCAACAGCTTTTTCAATTGGTATTGAACCAATGCTTGGTAATAGTCATACTAGTCTATGGTTACTTGCCTTCACAGCCGTTTATTTTGCCTTGGCTTTATGGATTGCAATGAATCCTTCTAAGATTTTAGATAGTATTGGTCGAATCCTGACTCCTATTTTTGCCCTATTAATCGTTATTTTGATTGTAGTTGGTGCCTTTAAATATGGTGGTCATAGCACACATACTGCAACAGAAGCTTATAAAGCCTCAGCTTTTGGTAATGGTTTCTTGGAAGGGTACAATACTTTAGATGCCTTGGCTTCGGTAGCCTTTAGTGTGGTGGCAGTAGTAACCCTCAATCAATTAGGCTTTAAATCTAAAAAAGAGTACATCTCAACCATTTGGATTGTAGGTATTCTGGTTGGATTGATGTTCTCAGGTTTATACTTAGGTCTAGCATTCTTGGGTAACCATTTCCCACTTGATACATCAACTTTGGGAGAAGGTGCTAACCTTGGAGCAGCAGTTCTATCGAGTGCAACACAGGCTATCTTTGGTCCGATTTCACAGATTTTCCTAGCAGTTATGGTAACAGTGACGTGCTTTACGACAACAGCAGGCTTGATTGTGGCGACCGGTGAGTTCTTTAATAAGGCCTTCCCACAAGTCTCATACAAAACCTATGCTATTGTCTTTACTCTTATTGGATTTGCGATTGCCAATTTGGGACTTAATAATATCATTGCTTTCTCAGTGCCAGTGCTTTTGATTCTCTACCCAATCACCATCACGATTGTCATGATTGTAATTGCCAATAAGTTTGTAGCCTTGTCTAAACCTGGTATGCAAATTACAGTTACTGTAGTGACACTTATCGCTTTGCTTAGTGTAATTGGCAGTCAGTTCAAACTTGCAGGACTAAATGCCCTCATTAACTTCCTACCATTGTCAGGAGCATCACTGCCATGGTTGATACCAGCCATCTTGTGTATCCTCTTGTCACTCGTCTTACCAGATAAGATTAAGAGCGAAAGCTTCGAAATGGAATAAAAATAAAAATGAATCCTATCACAATTGTGATGGGATTTTTCTCTCCAAGTCACTATAAGTGCGAAATCTTCCAAAAGCGTTACACTTAAGGCGTGGAGATGCAAGTATCTATTGAAGGGAGTGTTAAAAATGTCAAATCAAATAATCATGTGATCTATCTTGCTGGTGGCTGTTTCTGGGGTGTGGAAGAGTACTTCTCTCGTGTCCTGGTGTGTTAGATGCGGTTTCGGGTTATGCTAATGGTAGTAGTGAGACGACTCGCTATGAGCTCATCAGTCAGACGGGACATGCTGAGACTGTTCAGGTGACCTATGATGCTGGCAAGGTGACATTGCGAGAGATTTTGCTACATTACTTTCCGTATCATCAACCCTCTAAGCAAAAACTAAACAGGGCAATGATGTGGGTAGTCAGTACCGTACGGGTGTTTACTATACTGATGTAAATGACCTGCCAATCATCGAGAAAGTTTTCCAAGAAATGTCTGAGCAATACGGTCAGCCTTTGGCGGTTGAGTTGTTGCCACTTCAGCACTTTATTCCTGCTGAGGAATACCATCAGGACTATCTCAAGAAGAATCCTAATGGCTATTGCCATATTAATGTTAATCAAGCCGTTAACCCTGTTATTGATTCAAGTTCTTATCACAAGCCAAGTCAGGAGGAACTTAAAGTAAGTCTGAGTCCAGAAGCCTATGCTGTGACCCAGGAAAATGGAACGGAGCGTGCCTTTACAAGTCCACTTTGGAATCATTTTGAACCAGGGATTTATGTTGATGTAGTGACTGGTGAACCTCTCTTTTCATCTAGGGACAAGTTTGATTCAGCCTGTGGCTGGCCGAGTTTCTCTCGTCCCATTAGTCCCGAGGTTGCCAACTACAAAGAAGACCATTCTCACAATATGGATCGTATTGAGGTTCGTAGTCGTGTAGGAGATTCTCATCTTGGGCATGTCTTTCCAGATGGGCCAAGTGACAAGGGGGGGTTACGCTACTGTATCAATGGTGTAGCAACGCGATTTGTGCCTAAAGCTGATATGGAAAAAGAAGGCTATGCCTACTTACTTGACCAAGTAGATTGACTAGTCACGAGTTTTAAGAGATGTTTTTAGCAGAATCATGTCATAACTAAAGAGGTTGGAGTCCCTTGCTACCAACCTCTTTTGCATGTAAAAGAAATTAAGGAAAGCCTTTTAAATCTAACATAAAATATCACCTAACCATTCAGGACAAAAATTGACCTTTTTCAATATTAAACATCTATGCTTTCATTAATGGATCCAGTTTGGCAATAAGCAGGAAAATCTGAATATAACTAATCACTCATAAAAGAAACTTTCTGTACATTGACAACAGTTTATTTGTTTTCAATATGAAGGAGGCTTTTTCTTTATTATCAAGTTTTGAGCAGAGAAAAAGCAGTCTAACTAGACTGTTTAAGGTATATTAATGATGTGATTCGTAGCGTTTGACGATTCTATTTAGGCGCCATTGGTAACAGAGACCACTGACGATAAGACTGGCAATCAGGCCAATCCAGTAACTATAGGGACCCAGTCCAGCAACTTTTTCAAGAAGATAACCAACAGGAAAGGTCAAGCCCCAGTAGGACAAGACACCGAGATAGAAAGGGACCTTGGTGTCCTTATAGCCACGCAGAATTCCTTGAAGCGGAGCCGCAAAGACATCTGCCACTTGGAAGAAGAGGCTATAGGTCATGAAAATGGCCGTCATTCTCAAAAACTCAGGTTCATGTCCATAGAGTTCAGCTAAATCATATCTCAAGAAATAGAGAAAGAACAAGGTAAAGCCAGCAAAAACTAAGGCAGTTAGACGTCCTAGTTTGCTATAGCTCTTAACCGCATCCATGCGTTTAGCTCCAAATTCATAAGAAATAATGATAGCCATTGCACTGGAAATGCTGAGAGGAAAGGCATACATGAGATTTGAGAAATTCATGGCCGCCTGGTGACTAGCAATCACTAGTGACGGATACTTAGACATCACCAGACCAACACCTGAGAAGATGGAGACCTCCGCAAAGACCGTTCCACCAATGGGGAGGCCTAGTTTCAGTGCATCAAGCAGAGCCGTCTTATCAAGGGGTTGGATTTTTTCAATCTGGTAGGGTTTAACTTTCTTATGCTTTCTGATAACTGCGATGGAAATAAGGAGAAGAGCCCAGTAAGCCAATGAAGTTCCCAGACCTGCTCCGGATCCCCCCAACTCTGGTAGACCAGCGATGCCATAGATGAGGAGGAAATTGAAGAAACCATTGAGAGGTAGGAGCAGAAGCATGAGGTACATGGAAAGGCGCGTGAGGCCAAGTGCATCAAGAAAGGAGCGAACCACGCTAAAGAGCAGAAGGGGAATAATTCCAAGGCTCAAAAAGCGTAGGTAACCAAGGGCTACCTTTCTGACCACAGGTTCCAAACCTAAGTGTCCCAGAACTAAGGGTGCCCCCAGAAAAACGAGGGCAAAGAGGATCAGTGATAGACCTAAAGCCATATAGAAAGAAATTGATAGAAATCAGGTGCCACTCGGTCCTTGCGACCTGCCCCTAGATGGTGTCCGATAATCGGAACCAAGGCAGAGACGATACCTGTTAAGAAGGTAAAAAAAGGACTCCATAAACTCGTTGCCATGGCTACACCCGCCAAGTGTAGGGCATCGTATTGACCAGTCATGGTAGTGTCCACAAAGGCTGCCGAGAAGTTGGCGAACTGATAGATTAGTATGGGCACAAAAATCTTGAAGAAAACAAGAAATCGCTCACGGAGAGAATGTGTTTCGTGCATTCTATTCTCCTTTCTAAATTAATTTTTCAAACATTTATATTTTCATTGTACTATAGATATGACTTGGATTCAATATGTTTTATTGATGATAAAACACCTAAGTAAAGCGACTCAGGTGTTCTTGTGTTATTTTTCTTTTTTATTATGGTTCAAAATGGCATTGAGGACGATGGCAAGTAAGCTTGCGACCACGATACCGTTTGAAAAGAACATTTGGAAAGCTGTTGGTAAACTGTTGAAGAGGTTGCTATTGTTAAGACCAACCCCTGCAGCGATTGATACCGCAGCAATCAAGAAGTTGTGTTCGTTGTTAGCAAAATCAACACGTGCCAAGATTTGCATCCCTTGGATAGAAACAAAACCGAACATGACTAGCATAGCACCACCAAGTACTGGGCTTGGGATGATTTGAGCCAAGGCACCAAACTTAGGAAGGAGTCCGAGAAGAACAAGGAAGCCAGCTGTGTAGTAGATTGGCAAGCGTTTCTTAATGCCTGATAACTTCACAAGACCAACGTTTTGAGAGAAACCTGTGTATGGGAAGGTATTGAAGAGTCCACCAAGGAGAACAGCCATACCCTCAGCTGGTAGCCGTTACGGAGGAGAGTGCTATCAATTGGGTCTTTGGTAATGTCAGAAAGCGCCAAGTAAACCCCGGTTGATTCAACCATAGACACAGTAGCGATAATACACATCATAATGATTGATGACAACTCAAACTTAGGTACCCCGAAGTAGAATGGCGTTGGCACGTGGACAACAGGTGCCGCAGCTACCGGTGAGAAGTCAACTAAGCCCATGCTTGCTGCGATAGCAGTACCTATAACCAAATCAATTAAGATTGAGATTGATTAGATAAATCCTTTGGTGAAAATATTAACCAAAAGGATGATAAGAATCGTGATAGCTGCAAGGAAGAGGCTTTGACCAGTTGGTTTGTCAACGTTGTTCCCCATATTTCCGATAGCGACAGGGATGAGGGTCAAACCAATAGTTGTGATGACCGATCCTGTAACGATCGAAGGGAAGAGATTGGCCACTTTTGAAAAGACGCCAGAAACGAGGATAACATAAATCCCTGAAACGATAAGGGCACCAAACATGGCACCGCTACCATGACTCTTACCAATCATAATGAGTGGAGCCACTGATTGGAAGGCAACTCCAAGCATAACTGGAAGACCAATACCGAAGTGTTTATTGAGTTGAAGTTGGAGGAAAGTTGCTACACCACACATGAAAATGTCGGTTGAAATCAAGTAGGTTAATTCATGAGCTGAATACCCCAAGGCTCCAGCAATCATGATTGGCACCAGGATTGAGCCTGAGTACATGGCGAGTAAGTGTTGCAGTCCTAAGATTGCCACTTGTGAGTGTTTCTCTTTATTTTGCATTAGATGTCTGCCTCCTTAAATACGACCTGACCATTTTCGAAACGCTCCAAACGAGCAAGTGAAACAACTGGGTAGCCGGCTTCTTCCAAAAGAGCACGACCATCTTGGAAGGATTTCTCAATAACGATACCAACCGCTTCAACGTGTGCACCAGCTTCTTCAATGATTTGAATCAAGCCTTTGGCAGCTTGGCCGTTAGCTAGAAAGTCATCAACGATGAGGACCTTATCTTCAGGAGTGAGGAACTTGCTTGCGATAGAGACAGTACTAGTCACCTGCTTAGTGAAGGAGTAGACCTCAGCAGTGAGGATCCCTTCATTCATGGTGATATTTTTAGCCTTCTTAGCAAAAATCATAGGGACATCCAAGGCCTCAGCAGCATAGAGGGCTGGAGCAATACCAGATGCCTCGATAGTCACCACCTTGGTGATGCCTGTATCCTTGAACTTTTCAGCAAAGACCTTTCCAATTTCACGCATGAGGTCAAAGTCCACTTGGTGAGTGAAAAAGAGTCAACTTTGAGGATGTTCTCCCCAAGGACATTCCCATCTTTGAGAATGCGGTCTTCCAGTAATTTCATATTACCTCCTATAAATTGAATAACAATGCTGTGCTTTGATTTATTTCAGAATCTATTGAGACTCTGACAAAGAACCAAAACAATCGAATAATATAAAAAAGGCCTGCAAAGCAAGCCTTTAAAATCACAAAAAGACAGTGAAATCTTTCTATGACTAAATTAGCTTACTTATTGTTAGGTGTTACGGCACCTTGTAGAAACGTCACGCCGATTCGTGACATAAATAAGTAATGTTCTCATTATTCGATGAAGCTGTCGTTGGTTGATGATAAACCAACATCAACTCTATTATAATACTATATTTTCTTTGAAGACTAAAATAATTTTTCCATAAAAATGCACTCTTTAAAAAGTTGCAAAATTCAATCTAACATTATTGTAAGATTTGCTGAGAAAGGTCGTTTCTTATAGCATTTCTTGTTATAATAGTGGGAAATGAAAGAGGTAGAGTTATGCATAAGATTTTATTAGTGGAGGACGACGAGGTTATCCGTCAACAAGTCAAAAAAATGCTAGAACAGTGGGGTTACGAAGTTGTTCTTGTTGAAGATTTCATGGAAGTACTATCTATTTTTGTAAAAGTAGAGCCCCACTTGGTTCTTATGGATATTGGATTACCTCTATTCAACGGTTATCACTGGTGTCAGGAAATTCGGAAGGTCTCCAAGGTGCCTATTATGTTCTTGTCTTCCAGAGATCAGGCCATGGATATTGTTATGGCAATCAACATGGGCGGGGACGATTTTGTGACTAAACCTTTTGACCAAAATGTTCTCCTAGCAAAAATTCAAGGGCTTTTGCGTCGTTCATATGAGTTTGGAAAGGATCAGAGTCTCTTTGGAATATATGGGTGTGATTCTGAACCTTAAGGCCATGGATTTGGTTTATCAGGGAGAGGTCGTTTCTTTGACAAAGAATGAGTTTCAGATTTTACAAGTTCTCTTTGAGCGTTCTGGTAATATCGTTAGTCGTGAAGACCTCATGAAGGAGCTTTGGAATAGTGACTTCTTTATTGATGATAACACTCTCTCTGTAAATGTGGCACGTTTACGTAAGAAGTTAGAGGCAGTTGGTTTGAAGGACTTTATTGAAACCAAGAAAGGTGTTGGTTACGGGTTGCGTCATGATGGGTAAGTGTCAATTTATCACATATCAGATTAGGTCTCGTCTACCTTTCTATCTTTTGCTTATTTTTAATGGAATCATCTTGGTTTTGTTTGCCTTTTTTATTTGAAGAGGCAGCAGATATTCTTTATTATGCCTTGACCATAATGACCTTTGTGACTATCATCATGGTTATTTGGGACTTGGTTAGCTCTTATCACTCTTATAACTTAGCCTATCTCTATGAGAAAATGACACCATCAAGTCCTTTAGAATTTTATCTAGCTCAGGCCTTGGAAAATGCTAAGGAGAGTCAAATGGTTCAGACTGAGGAGGAGCGCAAGCGCTATACAGATTTGATGGACTACTATACCCTTTGGGTGCATCAAATCAAGACGCCAATAGCAGCCAGTCAATTATTGCTTCAGGGATGTTACGGATAGTAAAACGAGGGCTCTCTTGGAGCAAGAGGTATTCAAGATTGATGCCTACACCAATCTGGTTTTGCAGTATTTACGTTTAGAGAATTTTCATGATGATTTGCAGTTGAGGCAGGTTACATTAGAACCCCTTGGTTAAAGAAGTTGTTAAAACATAGTCTTTTCTTTATTCAAAAAGGTTGACTATTAATCTACATGACTTGATGTTAAGGTCGTTTCAGATGAAAAATGGCTCTTGGTTATCATAGAGCAGGTCTTGTCAAATAGTTTGAAGTACACAAAAAGCGGTGGTATTGAAATTTACTTCAAAGATAACTGGCTTCATCTTAAAGATTCTGGGATTGGTATTAAAAATAGTGATATTCTACGGGTTTTTGAGCGTGGCTTTTTCAGGTTACAATGGCCGACTGACTCAGCAGTCCTCTGGGCTAGGTCTCTATCTTTCTAAGAAAATTGCTGATCAGCTTGGACATGATATTAGTATTAGCTCACAAGTAGGCCAAGGAACCACAGTTTCCATTCATTTTCAAAAGCAGAAGTTGGCTATTGATTAATAACTTACAAAAGTGTAAGAAATAAGACTAGAAATGAAAGCAAGGGTTATGGTTGAGACCTTGCTTTTTCTATAAAATGGTATCAGAAGTTAAGTAAGAGGTTCCAAAAATCTCTTCCAAATTTATTAAATAAAGGAGCTTATTATGGCGTTACTAGATGTTCAACATGTTAAAAAAATCTATAAAACACGTTTCAAAGGAAATCAGGTTGAAGCCCTTAAAGATATCCATTTTACAGTTGAAAAGGGTGACTATGTTGCAATCATGGGTGAGTCTGGGTCAGGAAAATCAACCCTGCTCAACATCCTTGCCATGCTTGATAAACCAACAGCAGGGCGTGTTTATCTTAATGGTATGGACACAGCAACCATCAAAAATAAGGATGTTTCCAGTTTTCGTCGTGAAAAATTAGGGTTTGTTTTCCAGGATTTCAACCTTTTGGATACCCTATCTGTTAAAGATAATATCTTACTACCTTTGGTCCTTTCTCGACGCCCACTTAAGCAAATGATGACACAAGTTGAAGCTATCAGTCGTCAACTGGGAATTCACTCTTTGCTAGAGAAGTACCCTTATGAAATTTCAGGTGGCCAAAAACAAAGGGTGGCGGTTGCGCGTGCGAATCATCACTAAACCAGAAATCCTCTTAGCAGATGAGCCAACAGGTGCCCTGGATTCCAAATCTTCAGCAGCTCTCTTGGATGTCTTTGATGCTATTAATGCCAGCGGTCAGACCATTCTTATGGTAACTCACTCGACAGCGGCTGCCAGTCGTGCACAGCGTGTTCTATTCATTAAGGATGGTATTCTATATAATCAAATCTTCAAAGGTAATAAGTCTGAACATCAAATGTTCCAAGAAATTTCCGATACACTGACAGTAATGGCAAGTGAGGTGAACTAATATGTTTCGCTGACCAATAGACTGGCTTTGTCCAATCTCATAAAAAATCGTAAGCTTTATTATCCGTATGCATTGGCAACTATTCTGGCTATTGCCATTACCTATATTTTTACATCTTTAACGCTTAATCCGCATCTGGACGACTTAACTGGAGCAGATTCTATCAAGATGGTTTTGGGGATGGGACTTGTGATTGTCACCCTCTCTTCTGGGATTATTGTTCTCTATGCCAATAGCTTTGTTATGAAAAATCGTTCAAAGGAGCTTGGCCTCTATAGTATGTTAGGCTTAGAGAAGCGTCACCTCTTTAGTATGATTTTAAAAGAAACGATGATTATGGGTTTTGTGACTTTGCTTCTAGGTATAGGTGTGGGGGTACTATTTGATAAACTCATTTACGCTTTTCTTCAAAGGCTTATCGGTGAAAGTACTGGTTTGGTTTCGACCTTTCAAGTAATGACAATTCCCTATTGTTCTTGTCATCTTTGCTTGTATTTTTAGTTTGTTGGTTTTGATAAACGGTTTCCGATTGCTACGGCTAAATCCTTTACAATTAACTAAAGATGGCCTTAAGGGTGAAAAAAAAGGGACGTTTCCTAGTTATTCAAACCTTTTTGGGGCTTGGGTCTATGGGGTATGGTTATTATCTTGCTCTCTCTGTTCAGGATCCAGTAACGGCTATTATGAGTTTTTTCTTGGCTGTTTTACTAGTTATTCTAGGAACTTATCTTCTCTTTAATGCAGGGACAACAGTCGTTCTGCAACTCTTGAAAAAGAAGAAAAGCTACTATTACAAGCCTAATAATATGATTTCCATTTCCAACCTTGTCTTTCGGATGAAAAAAAATGCAGTTGGTCTGGCGACTATTGCTATCCTCTCTAGCATGGTTTTGGTGACGCTTGTAGGTGCTGCAAGTATCTATGCTGGTAAAAAAAAGACTATCTAGCGAGTGTTGCTCCACATGATTACTCAGTTACAGGGACGAATGTAGATTTAACAAGCACAAGAAGATTATGGATGATTTCTTAGCACAGTCGGGAAATCAGGTCAATAGAAAAACAGAAGTAACTTACCTCTACTTTGGTATCAAAGAACAAGAAAAAAACAAGCTAACCATCTTTTCTGAGAATGAAAGAAAAGTTCTACCAAAGTCAATTTTTCTTGTCTTCTCACAAGCTACTTATAAACAATTAACAGGTAAAGACCTTAATTTGACTTCAAACCAAGTTAGCTTATTTACTAAAAATAAAATATTGAAAGATCAAAAGAGTGTCTCTATTAATGGTCAAACCTACCAGATTCAGGATGACATTAATGACTTTATTAAGGGTAAAGTACCCAATATCTTTACAATCATAGTTTCTGATTATAACTACCTTGTCGTTCCTGATATAGATGATTTTAAAGAAAGTATCAAAGGAACAGCAACCACTCAATCTACTTATGTTGGTGTTAACGTCAAAGACCCTACACATGAAGCCAAGAAAGATTCAGATTTGTTAGACAAACTCACGGATAAAGAAATGCAACAGTTAGCTGGACAAACTACTGGTGTCTCTCAGTCTTACCTCACTGCTAATAGCCAATATGATACAGAAGGGATGCTAAATGGCTTTGTTGGTGGAACATTATTTATAGGTATCTTTTTATCCATTATCTTTATGCTTGGCACAGTTCTCGTGATTTACTATAAACAGATTTCTGAAGGTTATGAGGATCGTGAGCGCTTTGTTATTCTTCAAAAGATTGGGTTGGACGACCTTCAAGTCAAGCAAACCATTCGTAAGCAAGTTCTTACCGTCTTCTTCCTCCCTTTGATTTTTGCCTTTATTCACTTGGCCTTTGCTTATCATATGCTCAGTTTGATTGTGCGTATTATTGGAGTTTTCAACCCAAGTCTTATGTTAGTGGTCACAATCATTGTTTGTGGCGTCTTCTTCCTAGCCTATGTCTTGGTTTTTGCCCTTACTTCACGTTCATATCGTAGAATCGTATCAATGTAACTGACCTAGAGTCTAGCTTCAAGCTAGGCTCTATTTTTTTTATGCTATAATAGATGAGAGAATTATAAATCATCGGAGAAAACACATGTCACAGACCATTGATGTCAAACGTTACGAGGAATTGGCACGTCAAAAGCAGGGGGAGCACCGTAAATTTCTAGCACAACTCAAGAAGAAGGCCCCTAAAAATTTAGATAAGATTGTTCAGCAGGTACACAATGAAGTTTTTCAAGAGATTGATTGTGTCCAGTGTGCCAATTGTTGTAAGACGCTTGGTCCCGACTTCACAGAGCAGGACATTACTCGCATTGCCAAGCATTTTCGCATGAAGTTACCTGCATTCGAGGAGATGTACTTGCAAGTAGATGAGGATGGTGACAAGGTCTTCAAGTCTATGCCTTGTCCATTTTTGGGGCCTGATAATCTCTGTGACATCTATGATGTCCGCCCCAAGGCTTGTGCAGCCTTTCCTCACACGGATCGTAAGAAAATCTATCAGATTAATCATCTGACTATCAAAAAATACGCTTTTCTGTCCAGCAGCCTACCTTTTTGTGGAAAAACTCAAGGACAGGATTTAGGGAGGACTTGTTATGAAACGCTTTAATGCAGGTGTTATCACCCTACTTATCATTGCTACCTATTTTATCGCGACAGCCTTTATTCCAGATCTTTATTTGGCCTTTAATTATAAGTTGATTTTGGCCTTGCTTTTTGTGCTTTTGAGCTGGCAATCTAAGGGAAAATTTCTCTTTTTCTTGGGGATGGCCTTTCTATCAACCTACATACATGACCTTTTTCGCTTGGACTATTCGGAATGGACTCTCTTTGTAGGGATTCTTATCTTGGGGATTGCAGTGGACCGTTTGAGCAAGCCAAGTTATAAGAAAAAATTCTCTTACAAGGTGTCTAAAGAACATGAGCGAGAGATTTTCGCTAAGAGCTTATTTTTCAGAGTCTGTTCAGGTGGTGACTTCTCAAAATCTCGAAACGGTCTATGCCAATGCCGATTTTGGACGTTTAACTTTAGATTTGCGTCAGGCTCAGTTTATGACGGACCGACCTCAGATTGTGGTTCAGGCAAATTTTTCTCAGGTCATCATTCGAGTACCTAAGGATTGGCAAGTGGATACACACGGGCTTCATACAAGCTTAGCAGGAGTGAAAGGCTACGATAGTCTAGGAGATCGAGAGTTATCAAGAACGACAGTTTCTCTAACAGGCTCAGTAACCTTTGGACAAATAACTGTCAAACATTGAAAATGATGAAAGGGCGAAAGCTCTTTTTTTTTTTTGCAAATCCTTTTAATATAACATTGAATACGTTTACAAATAGTGCTATACTGATAGTGAAAATAATTGGAAAATTGCAATCATTTCTTTAGAAAGGAGTCTCCTTATGAAACGGTTTAATGCTCGGGCCTTCTTGTTGCTTTTTACTAGCAGCTTGTTTTATCGCCAGTGCCTTTATTCCAGATTTTGGATCATGGTCAATTATAATCTGGTCTTTCGGCATTCTTTTGTTTTGGTATCTTGAATAGGCGACCTCTCCTTATTTTTCTTGGTTTGGCCTTCTTATCACCCTATGTTCATGACTTGTTAAACCTCGATTTTGCACAGTGGAATCTCTTTAGCGGTATTTTTCTCATTGGCTTGGCTTTAGAGCTTTTTTATGGCAATAGTCAAAAGAAGGGTCTCACTAAAGACTATAAGGTTAATAAGAACGACCAAGAAGGACCTCATATTTCTGTTAAGACCTATATGGCTGAGGATAGGTATCGCATCTATTCTCAAGAAGTCGAAACAGTTGATATGAATCTAGCTTTTGGTGAGCTTTGGTTGGATTTGAGTCAAGCCAGCTTTGCATCAAGTCAGGTAGCAGTTCATCTTGATGCTAAGTTTGGTGAAGTTCATATTCGACTTCCTCATGCTTGTGTCATGGACACCACTGGAATCTCACATCCCCTATCATCTGTAAAGGTGGATCGATTTGAATCTGATATCGAGCAAGTTGAAACGAGACTTCATCTGAGCGGAAGTCTCTTCTGTACGGAGTTGGAAGTGGAGTATTAAGGGAGTCCAATGATATCAGCTCTATTGTCAATTAGCATGGTTCCTATACAAAAGAAAGGAAATCACACGTATGAGTGAAATGGTTATTCAAGTCACATCCCTTGGAAAACGCATCAAGGGAAAGACCATTTTAGAGGATATTAGTTTTGAGATAAACCAGGGAGATTGTGTCGCCTTGATTGGACCTAATGGGGCGGGTAAGACTGTCTTGATGTCCTGTATTCTTGGTGATAAAAAACCGAGCAGTGGTCAGGTCCTCATTGAAGGAAAGGCAAGTAAGGCCAAAAATCAAATCGCTGTTCTCCTTCAGGAAAATACCATTCCAAATAGTTTGAAAGTGGAAGAGCTGATAGTCTTCTTCCAATCTATTTCTGATAATCCCTTGACCAATCAAGAGGTTCAAGAACTCCTGCAATTTAAGGAAGACCAGTACCAGCAGTTTGCGGACAAACTCTCAGGTGGGCAAAGACGTCTTCTGGCTTTTGTCCTTTGTTTGATTGATAAACCTAAAATCCTCTTCTTTGGATGAACCGACAGCGGGTATGGATACCTCTACTCGTCAGCGTTTCTGGGAGATTGTCAATGACTTGAAAAAAGCTGGGACAACCATCCTCTATTCCTCCCACTATATCGAAGAGGTGGAACACACAGCTGTCCGTATCTTAGTCCTCCATCAAGGGAAACTTATCAGAGATACTACGCCATACGCTATGCGACACGAAGAGAAGGAGAAGCAGGTCACTCTGCCAAGTAGCTTTGTGAACATTGTTCACGGACTATCAGACATCTATGAAATTACTGAAAAGAGGGATGTCATTAGCTTCATGACCAAAGATATCGAAAAGGTATGGCAAAGTCTTGAGAAAGCAGGCTGTGGAATTTCTGATATTGAAATTCAAAATAAAACACTCTTGGATAGCCTATTTGATTCAACAAGGGAGGACAAGGCATGAAAGCATTACTAAAAATTGAGTGGATTAAAACGTGGCGAAGCTGGCCAGTCTTTATCATGGGAATCGGAATGCCTGTTGGCTTTTTCCTCCTTTTTTCAAGTATTGTCTCAACACCTAATCCTGAGGCTCAAAAAGATTTTTTGCTGTCTTATATGTTGACCATGACTGGCTTCTCCATGTCTAGTTTTGGTTTGTTTACCTTTCCCTATATGTTGCAAGAGGACCGAATTGAACACTGGTTGACCTATATCGAGCATTCTAAAATCAGCATTTCGGCTTATTATCTATCTAAGATCTTTCGTGTTTTGCTGAATTTTATGGTGGCTATCATTGTGACTTTTTGTGTGGGAGCTTTTGTTCGAGATGTTGAGTTGCCTTTATCAGGTTGGCTAGGTTCAGGTGCCCTCTTACTTCTATCAAGCTTGGTCTTTTTGGCCTTTGGCTTGCTTATCGCTCAGATTAAATCCCAACAAATCATGTCTGTGGTTGCAAATATCACCTACCTTGGCTTGGCTATTGTGGGAGGTTCATGGATGCCTATTTCCATGTTTCCAAAGTGGGTTCAGAGCATCTCTGAGTGGACGCCTGTCTATCATGTCAATGAGTTGGTTGTTAATTTTGCTATCAATGGGGAATTTTCATGGAAATCAGTCTTGTTTATTTTGGCTTATACTGTAGTAGCAACAGGGCTTGCACTCTTTATCAAGTCTCAAAGAGAAAGTGATCGAGGTTAAAGGAGAAATAATGGATATTTGGCAGAAAATGTATGAAAAGGCTCAATCCTTGTATCAGCCACAGGAAGTATCAGACTTTGTCTATGCTAGACACGTTGTGGCTGCTGTTGAGGCTGAAGATGGGCAAATTTTCACAGGCTTTTGTATGGAAGGGACTTGTGGTGTTTTCCATCTATGTGCTGAAAGGGCTGCCCTTTTTCAATATGTATCAAGAATCTGGTCAGACTAAGGTCAAGCGTATTATCGTCTTTCGAGACCAGCCACCTCACGGTGGACCGTCTGGCATGCCTTGTGGGGCTTGTCGCGAATTTCTAATGGAACTGCACCCCGACAATCGTAACTTGGAATTTATGGTTGACTACGAAACGCGTCAAACCATTACTTTGGGCGAATTATTGCCACTATGGTGGGGAGAAGAACGGGCTCAGCAGTTTGAAGAGAAGTCGAAGGACAAGGTTTAAAGTTTATAGAAATCTCTAAGCTCTCGCCATTCAAGTGCGAGGGTTTATTCTTTTTGAAATAAATTTCAGAAAATTCAAAATTTACCTTGAAATTCAAAATGAAAGTGCTATACTATATCATGAAAATAGAAAGAAGGTTACATTATGGATTCACTTGTATCTTTTAGTAAATGGCTCAGCAAATGGTTTACTGCAGCTGTTATCCTCTGGGCGGCCTTTAACTATGCCCTTCCCGCAACTAGTAGTTGGGTCATTCCAAATACGGCTTATCTGCTTGGTTTGATTCTCTTTGGTATGGGGCTTACCTTGACCACTGAGGATTTCAAGCGTATTGCTAAGCATCCAATTCCTGTTATCCTTGGGACTGTTGCCCACTATGTCATCATGCCTGGTTTGGCTTGGTTGCTTTGTATGATTTTCCATCTTAAGGGTGCGACAGCAGCAGGGGTTATCCTAGTTGGGTCTTGTCCAAGCGGGACTTCATCTAGTGTCATGGCCTTCCTTTCAGGTGGGGATGTTGCCTTGGATGTCTCTATTGAAACCCTCTCAACCCTCTTTGGCACCACTCATGATTCCAACGCCTTGTCCTTTTGGCTGGTCAGTATGTCAGTGTGCCTGCACAGAACTTTTTCCTTAGTACCTTGCGTATCGTGGTTGTCCCTATCATCTTGGGTGTGCTTATTCACTCAATCTTTGGTAAGAAAATCGATGCCATCATCAAGATTATGCCTTTGATTTCACAAGCTGCCATCCTCTTGATCGTTGGAGCAGTGGTTTCTGCCAACCATGCTAATATTTTTACAGCAGCGACAGCCCTTGTCATTCCAGTTGTTATGCTCCACAATCTTTGTGGTTATGCCCTTGGTTTTGGATTTTCAAAAATCCTTGGTTTGGAAGAACCTCAACAAAAAGCCATTACCTTCGAAGTGGGAATGCAAGACTCAAGTCTTGGAGGCAACCCTTGCTATGAAATATTTCGTGCCACAAGCTGCTATCCCATCAACTATCTTTAGTATTTGGCACAATATCTCAGGTTCCATCCTCTCATCATGGTGGAAGAACCATTCAAAAAAGAGTCATTAAGATAAATGAAAAGCTGACCTTAGGTCGGCTTTTTTTTACGTCACATGACAAATGTCATGTCATGTCATGACATCTGGTGCTAAAAAGAGAGTGACCAAAAAGATATACTTTAGTCATAACTTAGAAATAATAAAAAAGAAAGAGGTCATCTCATGAAAATCAAAACATCTTACCTTGTCTACGCTGTTATCGGAACTGTCTTTGCTGGACTTAGCATGTTTACTGACATCTTTGAAAAAGGCAACTTTGAAGCTATCTTCTCAAATCTTGGCATGATTATTGGCTTGTCTATCTCAGCCTACATTCTCATCACTATGGCTAAAAGTTTTATCGACCTTGTCATTAAAGAATTGAAAAACTAGGAGATCTAGCATGAAACTATTGAAACTACTGAGCATCATACTCCTAGCTACAATTTGGATCACCCTCTTTGTCTATGTCGTACTTCATGGTAGTAGTGGTATTCTCTACAGTGTTATGGGTGTCTCAGTTGCAGCTTGTTATGTCTTTTTAGCCTTCTACCAAAAGAAAGGAAATCACAAACATGAGTGAAGCAGTCCTTCAAGTCACAAATCTTGTCAAAAAGATCAAAGGGAAAACGATTTTAGACCATATTAGCTTTGAGGTGGGACAAGGCGACTGTCTTGCCTTAATCGGGCCCAACGGTGCTGGTAAAACGACCTTAATGTCCTGCATTCTTGGTGATAAGAAAGCCAGTAGCGGTCAAGTCTTTATCAAGGGCAAAAAGGGAAAAGCGCAAGATCAAATTGCGGTTCTTCTCCAAGAAAATACCATTCCCTCGCAATTGAGAGTCAAGGAACTGATTGCTTTTTTCCAAGATATTTCTGAAAATGGCTTATCTAAAGTAGAGATTCAAGCACTCTTACACTTCAAAGACGACCAGTATCAGCAGTTCGCGGACAAACTCTCAGGAGGGACAAAACGTCTTCTTGCCTTTGTTCTCTGTCTTATTGGCAAAGCCTGACATTCTCTTTTAGATGAGCCGACAGCAGGATGGACACTACGACACGCAACGTTTCTGGGAAATCATTAATGACCTGAAAAGTCAGGTGTGACTGTTCTTTATTCGTCCCACTATATCGAAGAAGTCGAGCACACAGCTGACCGCATTTTGGTTCTTCATCAGGGAAAACTCATTAGGGATACTACGCCACATGCTATGCGTAGCGAAGAAAAGGAAAAGCAAGTCACCTTACCAAGTCGCTTTGCGCCAAGTCTTGACAAACTGGCAGCAATTTATGATGTGACTGAAAAACGTGATGTTGTAACCTTTATGACTAAAGATATTGAAAGTGTATGGAGTAGTTTACAAGCTCTAGGCTGTCGCATTTCTGACATTGAAATTCAAAACAAGACACTTTTAGATAGCCTATTTGATAGCACAAGGGAGGACAAGTCATGAAAGCACTACTTAAAATCGAATGGATAAAAACATGGCGCAGTTGGCCAGTCTTCATCATGTCCATCGGAATGCCCGTCGGATTCTTCCTCTTGTATTCAGGTATGGAAATGAGTCCTGACCCAGAGCCACAAAAAGCCTTTATCTTGTCTTATATGTTGACCATGACTGGATTTTCTATGTCTAGCTTTGGTTTCTTTACCTTCCCCTACATGCTTAGAGAGGATCAAACCGATCATTGGCTAACCTACATCGAACATTCAAAAATCAGTATTCAGGCCTACTACCTATCAAAAATCTTCCGAGTTCTTATGAACTTTTATGGTTGCTATCCTAGTGACTTTCTGTGTGGGAGCTTTTGTGCGTGATGTTAAGATGCCATTATCACATTGGCTTGGTTCAGGGGCTCTTTTACTCTTGTCAAGCCTAGTCTTCCTATCCTTTGGCTTGCTCCTTGCCCAAATTAAGTCTCAACAAATCATGGCTATCGTCGGAAATATCGTCTTTCTTTTGGTCTTGCTATTATCGGTGGTTCTTGGATGCCAGTAACCATGTTTCCAAAATGGGTTCAGCACATTTCCGGAGTGGACACCCATCTATCATATCAATCAGTTAGTAGTCAATTTCGCAAAAAAAGGGGAATTTTCATGGAAATCACTCATTTTTATCTTGGTCTATGCTACAATAGCTACAGGCTTAGCCCTTTTTATCAAATCTTACAGAGAAAGTGACCATGTTTAGAACTTACCAGAAAAATGATTTCGCTTATTTTGTTAGTCTGATTTTCCTTGTTTTCCCAATCTTAGGAGTTTTTGGCGGGTATTATCCAGTCTGGACCCTAGTTTTGACAGGTCTGTTTACCATCGCTTATCTCCTTATAGTGTATTTGAAAAAAGCTTATAGTAAGTGGATTCCCTTTCTGTGGTTTTACACTCTAGCTTACATTATCTTTATGTCCATTTCCTTCCAAGGTGGCATGATGTGGTTTGTTTTTTTCAACGTCAATCTTCTCGTTTGGCGCTTTGAGGATAGCATATCATCTTATCGCTTCTTATCCTTTCTAGCGACACTCTTGATTTTGACGTCATCATCCTTCCTATTGACAGACGATTTGAGTACCCACCTCATGTCCCTGGCTATTACTCTTTTTTCTTTGGGAATGTACTATTTTCAAAACCGTATGCGTCAGGAGAGAAAGATGGAAGAAGCCCTTGCGGAGAAGAATCGTACCATCAATATCCTGTCCGCTGAAAATGAACGTAATCGTATTGGTCGTGACTTGCACGATACCTTGGGACACACCTTTGCCATGATGAGTCTCAAAACCGAGTTGGCTCTAAAACAGATGGACAAGGAGCAGTATGATGCTGCTAGGAAGAATCTGGAAGAATTGAACCAGATTAGCCGTGACTCTATGTACGAGGTGCGTGAGATTGTCAATAAGCTCAAGTACCGAACGGTGGCTGAGGAGTTACTGGAACTCGAGCGACTCTTTGACCTATCAGATATCGTCTTGGCCGTGGATAGTAGCCTTGACTTAGACAGCCTGTCACCTGTTAGCCAGTCGACCTTGTCCATGGTGCTTCGTGAACTGGCTAATAATGTCATCAAACATAGCCAGGCCGATAGCTGTCAGATTCGTCTAAGACGTGATCATGGTATTGTCCTTGAGTTTGAGGATGATGGTTGTGGCTTTGAGGAAGTCACTGGACAAGAACTACACAGTATCAGAGAGCGCCTCAGTTTGGTAGATGGAGACTTGGAAATTCTGTCTCAATCGCATCCAACCATTATTCGTGTACATTTGAAAGAGGGAGGAAAAGCATGAAATTATTAGTTGCCGAAGACCAGTCAATGTTGAGGGATGCCCTCTGCCAGCTCCTCATGTTGGAAGACGATGTCGAAGAGGTCCATGCGGCCAGCGATGGTCAAGAAGCCATTGCTCTCTTGGAAAAAGAAGAAGTCGACGTAGCTATTTTAGACATTGAAATGCCAGCTAAGACAGGCCTTGATGTCCTAGAGTGGATCCGTGCCAACCAAAGAGAAACGAAGGTCGTTATTGTGACCACCTTCAAACGAAAAGGCTATTTTAAACGAGCCCTTGCAGCCCAGGTGGATGCCTATGTGCTCAAAGAGCGTTCCATCAGTGATCTTATGGCGACCATCCATACCGTCCTAGCAGGTCAAAAGGAGTACTCACCAGAGCTTGTCGAAGGTGTCGCCTTTGACAATAATCCACTCAGCCAACGCGAACAAGAAGTATTGGCCATGGTGGCTCAAGGTTCAACCAACCAAGAAATCGCAGAAAGTCTCTTTCTCTCAAATGGAACAATCCGAAATTACATGACAGCCATCCTGACCAAACTCGATGCAGGAAATCGAACAGACGCCGTCCGCATTGCCAAAGAAAAAGACTGGTTGGGATGAGGAGAAGTAGGTAAATTTTCTATCATTATGATTAAATTAAAAATTGAAATTAGATTAATTAGTAAGAGTGAAGTATTTTTTAGTGTAATACGAGTGGTGTTAGGATGCGGTACATTGCTGTCTTTGTTAATCTTCCAGTAGACCTTAATACCTTTTTCGTGTGCAATATCAAGCGCATGCGGAATATCAGGATCATCAGTTTCCATACCTAAAATACCAGCCACAAGAGCCACATCTGTCCCGTGACCTCGATAGGTTTTTGGCAAAGGAATTAAAAAGTTGAAATTCTACTTCAGTGGGTGCATCACCAAAGATTGCCGAAACAATTTTTCCGATACGAACAGCTCCTGCAGTATGGCTTGAGGAAGGCCCTACCATGACAGGACCGATGATGTCAAAAACGGATTGAAATTTTAAATTTTTCATAACACGCCTCGTTTGATTAATCTTGTATTTTCAGTATACCATGAATTAGAGAGATTCGCTGTTTAAGTAAAAATCTATTGAAACCATAAAAAAAATAACTTATTTTAAGGTTTCTTTAAGGTTCAATAGATATAATAGTGGTCTATTAAGTAAGCAATACTTATTTTTCATAAATCAGAGAGGGCGGCCTGCGGGTCGTCCTTTTTTGGGTAGAAGAAGGCTATAGCAATTTCAACTAAGGCAGAAAAATCATATTAATTTTATACTAGGACTAAGATAATAAATCGTACCTCAATGATTGGACTTTTTTTCCAATTATTGAGGTATTTTTGTTTTCAATTGAGAAATATAAATCATGAATAATTTGAAACTTTTACAATCGGTCATAACTTTTATTTATGATGCGCCATAAAAAAAATAGCTTATGCAAGACAATTGTTTGGTGATAACATAAAAAAACATATTTAAAGAAAAGGAAGTACAGGGATGACGATAAAAGCACAAAGAGGAAATCAACTAAGAACTAAGGGATGGCGTCAAGAAGCGCTTCTTAGGCTCTTGGAAAATGTTTTGGAAAATGCTGAAGATCCTGATAATCTTATCGTTTATGGTGCTCTAGGCAAAGCAGCAAGAGATTGGTCGTCGTATGAAGCTATTGTCGAAAGTTTAAAAACGATTGAGGAAGATGAATCCTTAATTATACAATCTGGGAAACCTATAGGCATTTTAAAAACACATCCAGATGCTCCCTTGGTTATAATGGCTAATTCTAATTTAGTTGGAAAGTGGGCGACTTCGGAAAATTTTTATGATTTGTATGATAAAAACTTAATTGCTTGGGGTGGATTGACTGCAGGAGATTGGCAGTATATTGGTTCACAAGGCGTCATACAGGGAACATATGAAATCTTTAAGTCTATTAGTCGTCTTTATTTCAGCGATGATTTGTCAGGGAGATTAATTCTTACTGCTGGTATGGGTGGAATGGGTGGTTCTCAACCTCTGGCAGCTAAAATGGCGGGTGCAAATATTATTGTTGTCGATGTTAATGAAGACAATATTGATAAGCGTTTATCAATTGGTTATGTTGATAAAAAGACTGATAGTTTAGATCAAGCATTGTCGTGGATAGATGATGCTAAAAGAAAAGGTGAAAATGTTTCTATTGCAGTTATCGGAAATGCAGCAACAGTCTATCAAGATATTTTAGATCGAGGAATCGTTCCTGATATTGTGAGTGATCAGACAGCAGCTCATGATCTTCTTTATGGCTATGTTCCAGAAAATTACTCTTTAGAAGAAGTGATACGAGTTCGTCAGTCAAATCCAAAGAAACTAGAATCTGATGCTGGTGCTTCAATTGCTAAAGAAGTCAGAGCAATTCTTTCTTTCCAAAATAAAGGTGCTAAAGTTTTTGATAATGGGAATAATATTCGTACACAGGCAAAAAGGTTCGGAGTTGAGAATGCCTTCGATATTCCTATTTTTACAGAAGCTTTCTTAAGACCTCTATTTGAAAGAGCCATAGGTCCTTTTCGTTGGATAGCCTTGTCAGGGAATCCAAAGGACATTCACATTATTGATGATTATCTTTTAGAGCACTTTTCAGATAATACCATTATCACAGATTGGATCAAATTAGCACGTAAGTATGTTCCTTTTCAAGGATTACCTGCTCGTATCGGATGGTTAGGCCATGAGGAAAGAACTCAATTAGCTTTAGCTGTTAATGATTTAGTAGCAGAAGGTGTTCTATCAGCACCAGTTGCCTTTACACGTGATCATTTGGATGCTGGAGCTATGGCACATCCTAATATTATGACTGAGAATTTAAAAGATGGTTCTGATGCCATTGCAGACTGGCCACTGTTAAATGCCATGTTAGCGGCATCGTCTAAAGCAGATTTGGTCGCTATCCATTCAGGTGGAGGAGGATACACCGGTTATATGCAGAGTGCTGGTATTACTGTTGTAGCTGATGGGACACATGAAGCTTCTGAACGTCTCCAGTTATCAATTACCAATGACACTAGCTTAGGTGTTCTTCGCTATGCGGATGCTGGCTATGAAGCATCTCTAGACGAGATTGAGCAAAAACGTATTAGACGTGTTCATTTATAAAGGAGTGAAGTTTTAAATGACGATAAAATATTTGACTAAGAACGATGTGTTAGCTGCTTGTATTGGAGGTTCCGTTTATGCGAGTGGTGGCGGTGGCTTTTATGAGCACGGACTTGAAATGGGAGAGGCAGCAGTTGCATTATCTCCAGTAGTCTTAAAAACTATTGATGAGTTTGAAGAGGATGATTTGATTATCACTCAAACAGCAATTGGAGCACCGGCTGGGACAACAGATTGGCAGATGTTGGGAAAAGATTATATTCGTGCGGTAGAATTACTCCTTGAGAAACATCCCCATCCTGAAAAAATCAAAGGTATATTAACACCTCAGAATGGAAAATCCAGTTCGACAAACGGTTGGCTATCAGCATCAGCATTGGGATTAGCTGTTGTTGACGCTACTGGTGATATCAGAGCCCATCCTACTGGAAAAATGGGAAATATGGGTGTAGCTAATGATACGACTTATGAAACTATTCAAGCTGTGTCAGGTGGACGTCGTGAAACAGGTCGCCATATTGAGTTATCCGTGCAAGGAACGGCAGCTTACACTTCGAAAATTCTTCGAATAGCTTCGGATTTATCAGGCGGTTTCATTGCTGCTGCCCGTCATCCTCTCACAGTATCTTATATCAAACAGAATGCTGTTATTGGAGGCTTATCTAAGGCTATTGAATTGGGATATTGCATACTAGAACATCAAAATGAAGATGGTTCATCGATTATTGATGCTATTGTTAAGCATACTCATGGAGAAATTTTAGCTAAAGGTAAGGTTATTGCCAAGGATATGACTTACACCGATGAAGCTTTTGATGTTGGTAAGGTAAAAATAAAAACTGAATCGGATAATGTAACGCTCCATGTTCAAAATGAATTTATGGCTGTAGATAGTCAAGCACTAGGACGTGTTGCTACTTATCCTGATGTTATTACTTTATTTAGGGCAAAAGATGCCAAGGCCTTGAGTACTGACGAGATTAGTATTGACGAAGAAGTTGTTGTTTTCAAAATTTCACATAAACATTTTCCGTTAAGTACTGGTGTGAAGGATCCTAGTGTCTACCCCGAAGTAGAGAATGTTTTAGGTATAGACTTGTATAGACATGCTTTCAAATAAGTTACGATTTAGGTGATAAGGTATGGAATTAACAGGATACGGATTGACCGTTGAATCAATTGAACGTGTAGTTAAGGGGGAAAAAGTGACAATAGCTCCTGAAGCTTATCATCGTCTCAAAGCTTCGAGGAAGGTCGTATTACAGGTTCTTGATAGTCAGCAACAGATTTATGGTCTTAATACTGGTGTTGGTAAAAATAAGGATAGAAAAATCCCGAAAGATAAAATTGAGGAATTTAATCGTCAGTTAATCTATGCCCACTGTGTTGGAATTGAACCAGAACTATCTATTGATAATGTTAGAGCAGCAATGTTGATACATCTTAACAATATGCTTAAAGGATACGCAGGTATCCAGGTTGCCATTCCAGAACGTTTAGTTGATTTTTTGAATTTAGGAGTTACTCCAGTTGTAAACGGCTTTGGTTCTGTTGGTGAGGGTGATATTGGTATTTTATCTTATATAGGTTTGGGATTAATGGGAGAAGGACTTGTTGATTATGAAGGTAATCGCTATGAGGCTAGAGAAGTTTTTAAGCGACTTCATCTTAAACCTATTCGTTTTTATGCTAAAGATGGATTAGCGGTAATTAGCTCAAATGCTGTTTCGTTTTCACGATTATCTTTATTGATTCCAAAAATTAAAAATCTTTTGTATTGGTTTGATCTGGCCTGTAGTTTATCTTTAGAAGCTTTAGGTGGAAATATAACACCTTTGGATGATTTGGTGGTTAAGGCGAAACATCACAATGGTCAAAACATAAGTAGTCAGCATTTTCAATCTGCCTTGAGGGACAGTTATTTATTAAATAATAAAACAAAAACGGTTCAAGATCCTCTCAGCTTTAGAAATGCCACACTGATTCATGGTGCCGCTTATGATAGTTTATCGTATGTTGAGGAGCAACTGTTACTTGAATTAGAGTCATCTGATGACAATCCAATGGTTGATATTGACAATCAACGTATTTTGTCAACACCACATTTTGAAACATTAAATGTTAGTTTGGCGATTGAAATGTTGAACGTTGCTTTGAGTCATGTTTCTAATGCTTCAATTCAACGTATGATTAAACTAGGTAATCCGGATTTTACAGGTTTGAGTCGTTTTTTAATTGCTGATGAACACCAATATTTCGGATTACAAGCTTTACAAAAGACGGCTGCAACCTTAGATGTTGAGATTCATCATGCTAGCCAAACCTTATCAAATATTTCTTATCCTTTGGCAGGAGAAATGGAAGATAGGCAAACCAACCTACCTTTAATTCTTCAAGAACTAGATGGAATTGTAAACAAACTTCACGAAATTTTGGCTATTGAGTTACTTTATGCTACTCAAGCCATAGCTATTCGTTTTCCAGAAGAAAGACCTTTAGGTTTATTAACTCATGAAGTATTCCAAATAATCTTTGAACGATACGGTACTTTACAAGACCATCATATGCTATACCAGGTTATTAGAGGTATTTCAGAGGATATCAGAAAAATCTGTATTCAAACACTATTTACTAAGTAACAAGCCATAGCTCAGTAGATGGAGATGAAAATACAGAAAATGAAAAGGAGATTAGGGTGATCATTCAACAAATACAACAGTATTTTATAGAATATGGTAAGGATTATGTCAAAATACTTGGAGATCATGTGGCACTAAGTGGAGAAGCGTTAATGATTGCATTAGTAATAGGTTTCCCCTTAGGCTATCTTAGCTACTCTAAACCTAAGTTAAGACAAGCTGCTAGTTTTTTTACTCAGGGCTTGAGAGTTATTCCTAGTTTAGGACTTTTGTTTATTCTTATTCCTTTTATTGGTGTGGGTCGACTACCTGCCATCATTGCTTTGGTGTTTTTAGCAATTCCACCTATCTTATTAAATACTATTGTGGGATTTAACGAGGTTCCACAGAGTTTAATTGAAACAGCCACGGGACTTGGCATGACAAAGTGGCAAAAATTATATAAAGTGAGCCTCCCCTTAGCAAGTCCACATATCCTAAATGGAATTAAATTAGCTTTGATTGAAGTAATTGCTAGTGCCACTCTTGCAACTTATATTGGTGCAGGTGGACTAGGTACAATCATTTTTACAGGATTAGGGTTGTATCGCTATGACCTTTTGATAATCGGTGGTGGGTCGGTTGCCTTATTATCGTTTATAAGTATGATTCTTTTTGACTTACTAATCAGTCGTTTGCCTATTGAAAAACACAAGAAAAGGAGTTATGAAATATGAAGCGTAAAAAATTATTTTTAGGAATTTTACTAGCTATTATTATTGGTGTTGTGACGGGTTTTATTTTTGTAGGAAAACACTCCCATAATGTAAATAGTTCTAAGACGAATGCCACAATACGAATAGGATCTAAAGATTTTACTGAAAATCTAGTTGTAGCTGAAATCTATGCCTTAGCTTTAGAAGATAATGGTTATAAAGTTCAGAGAGTTTCTAATATTTCTAGTTCTTTGATTCATCGTTCATTGATAAATAAAGAGATTGATTTGTATCCAGAATATACGGGAACTGGCTTACTCTCAATCTTAAAAGAACCGATGGAAACAGACTCTCAAAAAGTATATGAAACCGTCAAAAAAGACTATGAGAAAAAGTTCAAGGTAACTTGGTTGAAATATGCTTCAGCAAATGATGGTCAAGGGTTAGTCATTCGAACGGATATTGCAAATCAGCTGGGAATTAAGACAATTTCAGACTTACAAAGACATGCCTCTGAGTTGAATTTTGCTTCTCAAGGTGAATTTGATCAGAGAGAGGACGGTCTTCCTGGATTAGCCAAAATCTATGGAGATTTTTCATGGAAGTCTTCCAAGGTTTATGACAATAGCTTGAAATACACCGTTTTAGACAATAAAGAAGCTGATGTCACTCCGGCATATACAACTGAAGGTCAATTGATTAATACAGATAAATATCTTCTTTTAAGAGACGACAAACATTTTTGGCCCCCTTATAATTTGGCTCCTATAGTTCGAGATGATGTGTTGAAGTCTAATCCGAAAATAGAAAGTACGTTGAACAAAATTTCTAAAAAATTGGATACAGCGACTGTGACTAAACTTAACGCTAAAGTAGATGTAGAGGGTCAAAACTATCAAAAAGTAGCACAAGATTTTTATAAAACAATCAAATAGAGAGAAAATGTATGACAGAAATAATAAAATTTGATCATGTGACAAAGCGTTACGGTGATAAGATTGTTATTGATAATCTTAATTTTTCGATAAAAACAGGAGAATTTATTACCATCTTAGGTACATCTGGATCTGGAAAAACGACTACTTTAAAAATGATAAATCGTCTTATAGAACCAAGCTCAGGAGCTGTAATATTTGATGGTAGCCAAATTGATCAGCTAGATGAAATTACGTTACGACGTCGTATAGGTTATGTTGTTCAACAGATTGGACTTTTTCCTCATCAGATAGTTGAAGAAAACATCGCTATTGTTCCAAAATTACTTAATTGGGACAAAAAAACAATAAAGGCGCGTGTGTCAGAGTTATTATCATTAATCAAGCTACCTTATGATCAATATGCTAAGAGATATCCTAATGAATTATCTGGTGGTCAGCAGCAACGTGTTGGAGTAGCACGAGCTTTGGCTGCAGATCCCAGTGTGACGCTTTTTGACGAACCTTTTGGGGCTATCGATGCCATTACAAGAAGTGAATTACAAGAAGAACTGTTGACGATTCATAAAACATACCCAAATAAAACCTTTGTTTTTATCACTCATGATATTTACGAAGCATTTAAATTGGGAACTCGAGTTATGATTATGGACGAAGGAAAAATTGCGCAATTTGATACACCAGAAGCCATTTTAAAGAAACCTGCAAATGATTTTGTTAAGCGACTACTTGATACAGCCAAAAACCAAGAAAGCTTATGGGGGTAGGAATATGTTTGATGTTTTTAGAAATTATTATGATGAATTTCTTAGTGCTTTACTAGAACATATTGAGATAAGTTTTATTGCGATAGTTACTGCAATTGTATTAGCAATTTTTGTTACAATATTTCTTAACTTTTATAAAGAATTTAGTCATGTTACTATTTATCTTTTTTCTTTAATGTATGCCATTCCTTCATTTGCTTTATTTGCTCTCTTGATACCTATTACGGGATTAGGTCAAACAACAGCTATCATTGTCTTAGTTATTTATGCTCAATATATTTTAGTTCGAACTTTTTTGTCAGGACTATCACAAGTTGATAAACATGTTATTGAAGCAGCAAAGGCTATGGGGATGACTAAGTGGCAGATTTTGTTAAAGGTTCAATTTCCTTTAGCTCAAAAGTCATTTTTCGCTGGTTTAAGATTGGCTTCAACTGCCATTATTGCAATCGCTACAATTGGAGCAACGATTAATGCAGGCGGTCTCGGAGTCATACTCTTTGATGGGCTACGTACGATGAATCTTACAAAACTTTTATGGGGAATTATCTTAACTGTAGGTCTAAGCTTATTGACAAACTTAATAATTTGTCTTGTTGAAGAGTTGTTCCAAAAGGAATATTCTGTTTAGATATTTAACACTATTGGTGTTTTAGCTTATTAACGTTAGTAATTTCAATAAATACATCTTTATTTATTCGTTTGTTGACATGTTAAGACTTCTTCAACAATTACTTAGTAGTAGCAATGTATAAAATTTTTGGACTGATTAACTAAAGAAAAATGAGCGAAAATAGACAAGAAAAAAACACCCAATCTGAACCGTTTCTTTACGAAATACCTTCAGACTGAGTGGTATTTTTAGCTATTTTTCAATTTTAAAGTAAGACCGAGATTGAAGTGCTTTTAGTAACAAGAGACTAAATAGTGTTGTTAGGGTAATTTTGATGAGGTCTGGTAGTACAAATGGTAGGACTACCAATTTTAGAGTAGTTAGGATAGGAGAGTGAGTGAAAATTATAAAACTAATGGCACCTCCGATGAAAAGGACCACTTCACCTAAAAAGTTTGCGATGAAAATTTGTATTAGGCTTTTCTTACGATTTGCGATAAGTGATGTGACTAATGCTCTTAGTGGGAAGAAAAGCAAAATTCCACCAGTTAGTCCAATAAAGGCGTGAAGACCACCATTGCCACCAGAGAAAACTGGTAGACCAATTGCTCCTAATAAAAGGTAAAGTAAAACGGAAAGAGTTGCTTCTTTAGGGCGATAAAGTGTAGCAATTAAGCCGATTACCAATGTTTGAAGTGTGATAGGAATAGATCCTAAAGCAATCTGAAATGGCGATAGAGCTACGATTAAGGCAGCACCTAGTGCAATTAAGGTTATGGAATAATTTTTGTTCATTTATGTTAACCTCCTAGATGTTTTACGTTGACTTTTTATAAAAAGTCACCTCTGATGTCAATATTTTCATTGATAATGTGGTGGTAGGCAGGTAATCACCTTGTAGTCTTAATGGTTGGTCAGCTAAATGTCAACGATTGTGGGATTGTGGTATAATCAAGTCAGAATGAATTCTGAAAGGATATTACTCTTGCCATACAAATTCCTACTTTTTGACCTCGACCACACTCTCCTAGATTTTGACCGTGCTGAAGATTTGGCCTTAACTTTCCTACTAGAAGAGGCTGGTGTGGCTTCCCAAGAAATCAAGGTTTATAAAGACCACTATATTCCCATGAATCGTGCCATGTGGGAGGACCTCAACCATGGTTTGATTACAAAACCTGAATTACTTCGTACGCGCTTTTCACGTCTCTTTGAGCACTTTGGAAAAGAAGTAGATGGTAGTTTCTTAGCTGGCCGTTATCAACATTTTTGAGTCTAACAGGCAGGAACTTCCCTCAGGCTCATGCTTTTTAGCGGATGTCAAAGACCGTGGTCACAAGATTTATGCAGCAACTAATGGTGTTAGTTTTATCCAACGTGGTCGCCTGCAGGCTTCAAGTATTTTACCTTTCTTCGACGATGTCTTCATCTCTGATGAGGTGGGTGCCCAAAACCGTCTACAGACTTTTGATAAAATTGCCAATCAGGTCCATGATTTTCACCCAAGCTCAGCTCTCATGATTGGTGATAGTCTAACTGCTGATATCCAGGGTGGTAATAATGCGGGTATTGATAGTGTCTGGTTTAATCCAAGTAACATAGTCAATGAGACTCCAGCTGTTCCAACCTATCAAGTCAAAAGTTATGAGGAAATCCTGAAGATTTTGTCCAAGTAAAGCTATGATAGCCATGATTCCGAAGAGCTTTTTAGCTCTGCTACAATGAAAGCATGAATGATCTGATTAAACATAAGTTGGAATTGCTCCCAAACAACCCGGGTGCTATCTCCACAAGGATAAATTCGGCAATATTATCTATGTCGGTAGGCTAAAAATCTAAAAATCGTGCGTAGCTATTTTCGTGGAAGCCATGATACCAAGACGGAGCTTTTGGTATCTGAGATTGCAGACTTTGAATTTATCGTAACCGAGTCTAATATCGAGGCCCTGCTTTTGGAAATTAACCTCATTCAAGAGAATATGCCCAAATTTAACATTCGCCTCAAGGATGGCAAGTCTTATCCATTTATCAAAATTACTAAAGAACTCTATCCAAGGCTCTTGATTACTCCGCCAGGTTAAGAAGGATGGCGGTCTCTATTTTGGTCCTTACCCAGACTCTGGTGCAGCCAATGAAATCAAGAAGCTGTTGGACCGTATTTTCCCCTTTAAGAAATGTAAAAATCCTGCTAACAAGGTCTGTTTCTATTACCATATTGGCCAATGTAATGCCCACACCATCTGTCACACCACTGAGGACTATTGGCAAGGTTTGGTTGAGGATGTCAAGAATTTTCCTAAACGGTCATGATGATAAAATCGTTAATCAGCTTAAGGCCAAGATGAAGGACATGTCTGATCAGATGGCGTTTGAGCGGGCAGCGGAATATCGCGATTTGATTGAGGCGGTGTCGACGCTCAGGACCAAGCAAAGGGTTATCCGTCAGGACATGCAGGACCGTGATATTTTTGGTTACTACGTGGACAAGGGCTGGATGTGTTCAGGTTTTCTTTGTTCGCCAAGGAAAACTCATCCAGCGTGATGTCAATATGTTCCCTTACTATAATGATGCTGAAGGAAGATTTTCTAACCTATATGGGTCAATTTTACTTGGATAGTCGTCATCTCAAGCCTAAGGAGATTTTCTTATTCCAGGGGACATTGATCAAGAGTCTGTCGAAGCTCTGGTCGGAGATGAAGTCAAGGTTTTTAAACCACAAAGAGGCGAGAAGAAGCAGTTGGTTAATCTGGCAACGAAAATGCCCGTGTCAGCCTGACTCAAAAATTTGATCTTCTTAAAAGATATAGCCAAGACCCAAGGAGCCATTGAAAATCTAGGCAAACTCATGGGAATTCCGACACCTGTTCGCATCGAGTCCTTCGATAACTCAAACATCATGGGAACGAGTCCTGTCTCTGCCATGGTCGTCTTTGAGAATGGCAAACCTAATAAAAAAGAGTACCGCAAATACAAGATTAAGACGGTTGAAGGTCCTGACGATTATGCCAGCATGCGTGAGGTCATTCGTCGCCGTTATAGTCGTGTCAAACGTGATGGTCTAACCCCACCAGACCTCATTATCATGGATGGTGGTCAAGGTCAGGTCAATGTCGCTAAGGACGTGCTTCGTAATGAGCTGAATCTATCTATCCCGGTTGCAGGTCTTCAGAAAAATGACAAGCACCAAACCAATGAATTGCTCTTTGGAGATCCTTTGCGAGTCATTGATTTGCCACGTCAATCCGAGGAGTTTTTCCTCCTTCACCGTATTCAGGATGAAGTACACCGCTTTGCCATCACCTTCCATCGACAAGTCCGTAGTAAGAATAGTTTCAGTTCCAAACTTGATGGCGTGGAGGGGTTGGGACCTAAACGCAAACAAAAACTCCTCAAAAACTTCAAATCAATGACAGCTATCCAACAAGCCAGTGTCGAAGACATCCAAGCTCTTGGAATTCCTAAAAAAGTAGCTCAAGCTTTATTAGATAAGTTGAGCCAAGATAGTCATTAAAGAAAATTTAAATTAATTAAGTCATTTTTTGTTATAATAAGATGATTTAAAAAGGGAAAGGAGTCATGCTATCAAAAACGAAGCTAAAATTGAACGTCTTTATGATAAGAGTCGTCGAGGCTTCT
>SCPN01001502.1_pt1 | contig 51584 bp, 53 predicted proteins | sample 6106831 | NCBI WGS metagenome assembly SCPN01 (sample SAMN10720447, study PRJNA508395) | human gut metagenome | isolation source: Participant 1, 0 month | reverse complement strand
TTGAAAAGGGCCCGCACAGAGGCGGGCACAACAAAATAGACGAATGTTGGTTTAGAAGATATAAAAACCTTCTTCACCAAAATCGTCATCAAGTTCATCATCATTTAAGAAATAATCCATATCCAGAAGTTCATCCTCGCTCATAAGGCGAATGTCCTTGGAAGTTATACCTTCTGGGGGATTATCCATATATTTTTTGCGTAATTCCTCGATGTTTTGTTTCATGGTAGTTTATCCTCCTTTCAGAGGATTATATCATAAAATCTGAGGAATTTATGCAGAAGAACGCTCCACGAGATTTGGACATTGCTTTCTCGTAAAGTTCTTCGAGAGATACGCGTTTGTGATTGTAATAAAGTTCAAGAAACATCATCTTGTGTTTACAGTCTGGACATTCAGAGGGTCATAACCGAAAGAGGAAAGAATAGCAGTTCTCCACTGATTGAAGCTGCGATAAATAGGATGTTTACTTTTTGAAATGGCACGATGGAGCTTGGAATCAATCTTCCGATGGCGGGCATAGAGACCTCCATAACGGATCATTTTGAAATGCTTTTCTGGTATGTGCCGGATCAATCGTTGAATGAATTCCATGGCAGGAACCGTTTCTTCTATGTATTGTTCGTCTTCATGTCGGTTGTAATGGAAAGTAACCATTTCGCCATCGTATTTATCAATTCTGGATGTGGCGATGACAGGACGCTTGATATCGACCGATATATTTGACAACTGTTTTGGGGTCACATTTGTTCGGTTTGGCATAAACGTAAAACCGTGCTTGCTCCGTGTATAGCAATCCGCTTTCACTTTTTTGAAAGAAGGACCGATTTTGGACTCCATTTCATTAAGCAGAGCAGTGCGGAAAGCATTACGTAAATAAGTGTAATTAAAGTGTTTGAAATAGCGACAAAAACCATCGTCACTGTATCCGCCTTCAGATAAGAGGCAGTGGATGTGCGGATTCCATTTCAGGTCTCTGCCAAAAGTATGTAAAACCATAATGAAACCGGGCGTGAAGTTTTGGACTTCATTTTGTAGAACATACGAGAGATCACGCTGTTTACAGAGTGGAACAGACAATCGAGCAGAGAACGATCCTTGAGAAAGGATTCGCGAAGATTTTCATCGATTGTGAAAACGCAATGGCGATGTGTGACATTTACCAGCTTAAAGGACATACTGGTGGGTGCGTTCTATGGCATATTTGTTGCCACAGGTAGGGCAGAAACGGCTGTGACAGCGGAAAGGAACGAATTTGAGTTTTCCGCAGTGAGGACAGCCACATTGCGCCGAATGATGAATCGCCACAGTTAATCATCTTGTCGATATTTTCTATCTCAGTTTTCTGGGATGAAGAGTATATTTAATTTCTTCGTAATGGTCTGTAAAAATTTTCTGTGTAAGATATTCATAGACTATTATGAGGTATATTTTAGAAAAAGAAACCCCTAATCCCCTCAAGATTGAGGGGCAGGGGAGTTGAATAGGCGAAGCCTATTTTTTATTCTGCATATCCCAAATTGGTCCACCGGACCAATTTTGATTATGTTTATCTTAAGGTTACGGCGAAAATCTTGCAAAAGAGCAGGAAATGTACTATGCTTTGAAAGAATAAAAGGAACGGAGGGAATCTGTTTCCAAAAGAAAACAAAAGACGAAGACGCCAGTTTCAGCAGAAAGTGATTTTAAGTGTTCTGCTTGTTATCATTATCGGATTGATTGGCGTGCTTGGATATCAGATGCAGAAGAACGAAAAAAAACAGACGGATGGAAACGCAAGTGCATCCTCTTCGGTTTCGTCATCCTCTCTTGCTGGGGACAGTTCAGAGCCGATATCGGATTCCAGCCAGGAGGAGGAGATTACACCGACGCCTGAGCCGGTACAGCAGATTTCGTCAGATGGTCTGAACAGTCAGCATGCCCTGCTGGTGCGGGAAAGCGATCTGGCTGAGATGATGAATCTGGGCGGAGATGAGAGAATTTATCCGGCGTCGATGACAAAGATTATGACAGCGCTGCTTACCATTGAAAATCTTCCGGATCTGAACGAGACGATTACGGTTCCGGAGGACATCTTCGAGGAACTGACGGCACAGGATGCGTCGGTAGCGGGATTTAATCCGTACGAACAGCCAACGGTTCGTGATCTTCTCTATGGTGTGCTGCTGCCATCCGGCGCAGATGCCTGTGAGACATTGGCGAGAGCAGTCGGCGGATCGGAAGAAGGTTTTGTGGCCATGATGAACCAGAAAGCAGAAGAACTGGGACTTACCAATACGCATTTTGAGAACTGCACGGGACTGCATAACGACAACCATTATTCTACCTGCCGTGATATTGCGGTGCTGATGAGTGAGTGTCTGAAGAGTGATACGTTTCGCGAGATCGTGACGAGGGAGGTTTACACAACGGAGGCTACCGCATCACACCCGGAGGGAATTACGCTGTATGATACGATGCTCCACCGGTTTACCAGCTATGAGATGAGTACGACACTGGAGAACGGGGCAGTCATTGAAGGCGGAAAGACCGGATTTACCGATGAGGCGGGTCAGTGCCTGGTCAGCTTTGCAGAATACGGGGGAGAAGAGTACATACTCGTTACGGCAGAGGCGATGACGGATTCGGGATCTGCGGTGGACAGCATTGCGGATGCGAGTACGGTGTATGGAAGACTGCAATAAAAAGATTACAACAAAAAAAAAGAGCTGGAACTGGGAATTTTCCCGTCTCCAGCTCTTTTTTAACCAAATGAAGGAAGTCTCCTATTACCATTGCGAATATCCGCCTGACACGACAAAAATAAAGTGTGGATAATGATGGGGATGTTTTGCACGAAGTGCGCAGAAACGGCAGATGTTTTCCACAAAATGAAAAAGCACGGAGGAGAAATTGTGGATAACAGAAAGGAAAAATCCGGTTTTTGTGTATAGATCGCGCCGGATGGGAAATACTGCTTACTGTAGGAAAAGCAGGAGGAGAGCGAGAGATTGAGAAACGCCTCTGAAATGCTTAAAAAGATATCAGCAGAGGTGGTAAGAACATGAAAAGAGACAAGTTGAGAATCGGCGTGATCACAGCGGCACTGGCAATGATGATTGCAGGCGGAGTGCTGACCTGGCAGCAGGATGCGAGAAACGGTAAGGCAGATCAGGCGAAACAGGGAGAGACGGCACAGCTTACAGAGGACGAAAGCACCGGAACTACAGAACAGCAGACGGAGGAGACGGCGGGAGATGCAGACGGAACGTGTGCCGTACAGGATCAGGCAGATGATGTGGAAAACAGTCTGGAACAGGTGCCGGAAATGGAAGCGGCGTGTGAAGAAGAGGCGGTGGGAAATCCAGAAGCAGATGCAGAGACGGCTCAGAATACACCGGAAGAATCAGATGGGAATACAGAAAGACAGGACGCGCAGGCGGTAAACGGAACAGCGGCGGATCAGAACGGAGAAACAGGATCAGGAGAAACAGCGGCGAATGAAGAAACGAGTGCAGCATCCGGAACTGTGGATTCTGCAGAAAATCAGGAAACGGCAGTTGAGACAGCAGGGGCTGCACAGGATCTGATGTTCAGCGAAGCGACAATCATGGAACTGCCGGTTACTGGAACAGTTCTGATTCCGTATAACATGGAAAATACCGTTTATTTCCCGACACTGGATCTTTACCAGTGCAATCCAGGCGTTGTTTTCTCGGCGGCAGAAGGAACTCCGGTTCTGGCGGCAGCGGACGGAGAAGTTGTGAGTGTGGAAAATGATGCAAGAACCGGCCTCACCGTCACCATGAATCTTGGAAATGGATACGAAGCCATCTACGGACAGCTCACAGACGTTTCCCTCGAGGCAGGCCAGAAAGTTCAGAAAGCAGCACGGATCGGAGCAGTTGCAGCACCGACGAAATATTATGTAAAAGAGGGAAGCAATCTTTTCTTTGAGATGAAAAAAGATGGAAAAGCCATTGATCCTATGGTATATCTCCCGGCAATTTCGGAATAAAAAAGAGGACCTGCACGAAATGGGATGCGGGAAAGTATTATAAAGTGTAGGATTCGCAATCGAATCTTTTTTACAGGTTTTGAATACAAAAAAGGCGGCGCAGACCGCGGATGGTAAAATACCGTTTTTCGATTGCTTTTTATAAAAAAGGCTGGCTGAAAACAGTCAGCTTTACATATAACAAACAGGATTGTTTTGATATAGAAAAAAGGCGGAATAAAAGGAAAGTAACCGGTTACAGAAAATGTGAAAGTTTGTCATTTTAGGGGTTTCGTTTTTGGCTGTTATCGGTTAAAATAGACGTAGTGGACAGATCCTGAAAACAAGGAGGATTAGAAAAATATGGAGCTTTTATTTATGGACCCGGTGTTCAAAGAAGCAATCTGGGGTGGAACAAAGTTAAGAGACGTATTTGATTACGAAATTCCGAGCGATACAACCGGCGAGTGCTGGGCGATCAGCGGACATGCCAACGGAATGAGCCATGTGGCAGGCGGAAGATTTGATGGAAAAACATTAGGTGAGCTCTGGAAAGAGGAGCCGGAAATTTTCGGAAATTACCCGGGAAGCCAGGTTCCGCTGCTGATCAAGATCATTGATGCAAAAAATGATCTGAGCATCCAGGTTCATCCAGATGATGCTTATGCAGGAGAGCATGAGAATGGATCTCTTGGAAAGACCGAGTGCTGGTACGTGCTGAACTGCGAACCGGGTACAGAAATTGTTATCGGACACAATGCAAAAGACAAGGCAGAAGTGGAGAAAATGATCCGCAATCATGAGTGGAGCGATTTCATCCGCAAAGTGCCGGTACATAAGGGAGATTTCTTCCAGATCAATCCGGGATGCGTACATGCCATCAAAGGCGGCACACTGATTCTGGAGACACAGCAGAGCAGCGATATCACCTATCGTGTATACGATTATGACAGACTGCAGAACGGCAAACCGAGACAACTTCATGTAGAGCAGAGTATCGATGTTATCGAGGCTCCGTTTAAAACGGCAGATATCGATACCTTTACAGAGGAAATCCCGGGCGCGGTACATACCCATTTTGTAACATGCAAGTTCTACTCTGTAGATAAATACGACATCGACGGTGTATTCACCTTGGATGCGAAAAAATATTATACTAATGTAAGTGTAATCGCCGGAGAGGGTACTGTAAACGGTATTCCGGTTAAGAAAGGTACTCACTTTATTATACCGGCTAATTTTAATGGATGCAGATTTGAAGGAAAACTTTCTGTAATCTGCTCAAATCCAGAAGCATAAGAGAGGAGAAAAACACAATGAGACTTGGAGCATTAGAAGCAGGCGGAACAAAGATGGTCTGCGCAATTGGAAACGCAAATGGAGAAATTTATGAGAGAATTTCTATCCCGACCGAGACACCGGAAATTACCGTTCCGAAAATGATTGAGTATTTCAAAGAGAAGGACATTCAGGCACTGGGAATCGGTTGCTTTGGACCGATCGACCTGAACAGAAAATCCGAAACATATGGTTACATTACCACAACTCCCAAATTAGCATGGAAGAACTACAACATCGTAGGCGCTTTCGCAGATGCACTGGACATCCCGGTTGGATTTGATACCGATGTAAACGGTTCTGCACTGGGTGAGGCTACCTGGGGAATCACAAAAGGTCTGGACAACAGCATTTACATCACCATCGGAACGGGCGTTGGAATGGGAATTATTTCCAATGGCAAGCTGTTGCACGGCATGCTTCATCCGGAAGGCGGACACGTTCTGCTGACCAGACATCCGAAAGATACTTACGGCGGAAAATGCCCGTATCACAGCAACTGCCTGGAAGGCCTTGCTGCAGGTCCTGCCATTGAAGCACGCTGGGGCAAAAAAGGTATTGAGCTGGCAGACAAAAAAGAGGTATGGGAGCTTGAGGCTTACTATATCGGACAGGCACTTGTAGACTGCATCATGCTGCTCTCCCCGCAGAGAATCGTTTTGGGCGGAGGCGTTATGCATCAGGAGCATATGATGCCGCTCGTAAGAGAAGAAGTAAAGAAACAGCTGAACGGATATCTTGTAACAAAAGAACTTGAGGATCTCGACAGCTACATTGTACTTCCAAGCCTGAACGACAATCAGGGTATCATGGGTGCGCTGAAACTGGCTGTAGATGAGCTGGCAATGCAGTAAGGTGCAGGAACATCCGAAAAATTTCACTTACATCGTGGAATGCAGCGATGGAACACTTTACACCGGCTGGACCAACAATCTTGAGCACCGCGTTGAGACACACAATGTGGGAAAAGGTGCCAAATACACCAAAAGCCGGAGACCGGTAAAACTGGTGTATTTTGAAACGTATTCCTCCAAAGAAGAGGCGATGCGGCGGGAGTGGGAGATTAAACAGCTTTCGCGGACAGAGAAATGGAAGCTGATCAAGGCGAAATAAGAATCAAAAACAGACTTTTCGAACAGACACAACAATGATGTGGATGCGGAAAGGTGTTTTTGTGAATGTGTCGAACGATTCCGGAAGAAACCAGATATTTTGACTTGCAAAATAATTTCATCCTGTTATAATAAAAGAAACGGCAACAAGTAGTAATAAAAACTATGTGAGACGGTAATTGAAATAAAACAGCGTTTCTGACAGGAAAGGAGTGAGTAGAATGAAGTATATCAGAAAAAATGGAATCAAGGATCCTGGCAGTGCGATTACACATGGGATTGCGCTGATCCTGGCGGTGGTGGGAACGCTGCCATTGCTTTTGAAGGCGGCGCGGGAGCCGGATCATCTGCATGTGGTTGCGATGGCGGTGTTTATGCTGAGTATGATTTTGCTGTATCTGGCGAGCACCGTGTATCACACGTTTGATGTAAATGGGAAGGTAAACCGTCGACTGAAGAAGTTTGATCATATGATGATTTCCGTGCTGATTGCGGGAAGTTATACGCCGATCTGTCTGATTGCGCTGCATGGACGGACGGGAATTGTACTTTGTGCATTGGTGTGGGCAGCAGCAATTGGCGGAATTCTCGTCAAGGCATTCTGGATCAATTGTCCGAGGTGGTTTTCCTCAGTGTTGTATATCGCAATGGGATGGCTGTGTGTACTGGCATTTCATCCGCTGTTTCTGGCTCTTTCACGGCCGGCATTTGGATGGTTGCTGGCGGGCGGCATCATTTATACGGTCGGCGGGGTGATTTACTCCTTAAAAATGCCGATGTTTAATGCGAAGCATAAAAAGTTCGGAACACATGAAATTTTCCATCTGTTTGTGATGGGTGGCAGCTTCTGTCATTTTATTGTGATGTATTATTTTGTGGCGGCGATGCCGGTATAAAATAACAGGCTGTTAACCGGAAAAGAAAAATCCGGTACAGCCGCTGCTTTATGTTTACGTGTCATGGGGGTAAAATCTGTGATGCTGCAAAACCCCTGGAAAATGCTGTTATAACAACGGGAACAGCCACTTTAGTTCAGCTTAATATTTTTAAACAGCGATCCCAGTGTCGTTGTCACTTCCTCTGTCTCCGGGAGTTCTATGGTTTCTTCCTGGATCTCCTCAGCTGCAACGTCATCGAGGGCTTTCATGGAGAGACTGAGTTTGCCGTCCTTGATGGCGATGACTTTTACTTTGACTTTATCGCCGACTGCCAGGACTGCGGATGGATGTTTGATTCGTTTGGCGCAAATCTGGGAGATGTGGACGAGGCCGGAGAGGCCGTTTCCGAGGTTGATGAATGCGCCGTATGGCTGCAGGCTTTCAACGGTTCCTTCGGTAACAAGGCCGACTTCTACGTTGGAAATTTTCTCTTTGCGCTCTTCGTCTGCTTTCTCGCGGAGAATTTCGCGGGCGGAGAGAATCAGACGGTCTTTTTCTTTGTCAAGGTCAAAAACCTGAACCTGAATGTCTTTGTTTAAGTATTCGTTCAGATCTTCCACATAGTTCAGGGAAAGCTTGGATGCCGGGATAAAGCCGCGGATTCCTTCGACGTAAGCGATAACACCGGCGTTTACGATTCCTTTGACTTTTACATCCAGTACGGTTTTCTCTTCTTTGTACTGTGCGAGTTTTTCCCATGCGAGGATATCGTTTGCCTCTGCGCGGGAGAGAAGAATGTTGCCGTGGCCGTCGTCTTTGCGGATCACGGTTGCGGTGATTTCGTCACCGACCTGAACAGCGTCTTTTAAGGAGAAGCCAGGCTCGTTGCTGAAGTCCTCGGCGCGGATGACACCCTCTGCGTAGTATTTCAGATCGAGAATCACCTCTTTTTCATCTACGGAGATGACGGTTCCGGTGAGCATGTCGCCTTCCTCAATTTTTTTGAAGGAAGCTTCCAGCTCTGCGGAGAAGTCATCCATGGTTAATTTTTCTTCTGACATAATGAAACACCCCTTTTTCGTAAGAATAACAGGAAAACGAGAGGAAAATTGTGGATTTATGAAAAAATCGGGTTCAATTTTGCACGTTTTTCTATCTGCGTTTATCTTAACATAAAAGATTTTCTTTGACCAGATGAAAAAAGGATGGTAATATGTGTGTAGTCGTTACCAAAATTACTGAGACGCGCACTTGCTGCGCGGCTGCAGGAGAAAGTGATTCAGGTGGCCGCCCGGAACTTCGCGGAGCGAATTTGCATGTGCAGGGCGGCGGTTACTGGTCACGAAGTGAGCAGTAACTGTAGTCGTTACAAAAAAAGAAGTAAAACTACCGGGACGAACTTACTGTATACCACAAACATACAGAAGGGAGGAGTACTATTATGAAATCAAATTCAAGAGTTTATGTAATTGGACATAAAAATCCGGATACGGATTCGATCTGTTCGGCGATTGCCTATGCGGATATCAAAAACAGAACGGATAAAACAAAAACCTACGTGGCACGCCGTGCCGGTCAGATCAACGAGGAGACCGAGTATGTGCTGAAACGCTTTGGGGTGCGTGCGCCGGGCTACCTGCCGAATGCGGGAACGCAGGTAAAGGAAATTGAGATTCACGAGGTACCGAGCGTGCCGGGTACGATTTCCGTGAAAAAAGCGTATTCCATGATGAAAAACAACAATGTAGTCACACTGCCGATTACTTCGCCGGACAATGATCTGCAGGGCGTGATCACGGTCAGTGATATCGCGGAATCCTACATGGATTCTTATGACAGCCATGTCATGTCACTGGCAAGGACGCAATACCGCAGTATCGCGGATACGTTGGACGGATCTGTCATTGTCGGAAATGAGCATGGATATTTTATCCGCGGAAAAGTCGTTGTCGGCGCATTCCATCCGGATACGATGGAGAACTACATCGAAAAAGATGACCTTGTCATTCTCGGAAACCGTGCGGAGGACCAGCTCTGTGCAATCGAGATGGATGCAAGCTGCATTATCGTCGGACTTGGCGCAAAGGTGACGAAAACGATTCAGAAATTTGCAGAGGAAAAATGCTGTGTGATCATCAGCAGTCCGCATGACACGTATACGATTGCGCGTCTGATCAACCAGAGTATTCCGGTCAAATATCTGATGCGCAGAAGCAATCTGATCACGTTCAACACCGAAGATTTCCTCGATGATATCAAAGAAGTTATGAAAAATCAGAGACACCGCGATTTCCCGATTCTGAACAAGAAAGGAAAATATGTGGGAACGATTTCCCGCCGGAATCTGATCGGAAATGCAGGAAAGAAACTGATTCTCGTCGATCACAATGAGGAATCACAGGCGGTCGATAACGTCAAAGAGGCGGAGATTCTCGAGATCATCGACCATCATCGTCTGGGATCACTTGAGACGATGGCGCCGGTTATGTTCCGCAATGAGCCGGTGGGCTGCACGGGAACGATTATGTATGAAATTTATAAGGAAAAGAGCTGGAGATCGCGCCGAACATCGCAGCTGCTCTGCGCAGCCATCATTTCCGATACGCTGATGTTCCGGTCGCCGACGTGTACGTTTCTTGATAAAGCGGCAGCAGAGGCTCTGGCGGACATTGCAGGCATCAGCATTCCGGAGTTTGCATCCGAAATGTTCCGCGCAGGAAGCAATCTGAAGGATAAATCTCCGGAGGAGATTTTCTACCAGGATTTCAAAAAATTCATCATGGGCGATGTTACGTTTGGTGTCGGCCAGATTACATCCCTCGATGCGGGCGAGCTGGAATCCATCAAGGAACAGCTTCTGCCGCAGATGGAAAGCGAGTGCGGAAAACACGGCATCGAGATGGTATTCTTTATGCTGACCAATATTATAGAAGAATCTACAGAGCTTCTGTATTATGGAAGCGGGGCAAAGGAAGTCATCGAAAAAGCTTTTGAAGATCTTCCGGTCAACGAGGTCAGCTGCGAGCTGAAGGGTGTTGTGTCGAGAAAGAAACAGCTGATTCCGGCATTTATGATGGCGCTGCAGAATCAGTAAAAACAGAAAAAATAAAAAAGCGTGGTTCCGGGCCTGAAAACAGATCCGGGGCACGCTTTTTTCGGTCATAAAAGGGTGAAAAAGAGGAAAGGAAAGAAATAAGAATGGGAAAACAGACATGGAAAGCGGGAAATATGCTGTATCCGCTGCCGGCGGTCATGGTGTCGGTGCGCGGAAAGAACGGGGAGGACAACATCATCACCGTTGCCTGGGCCGGCACGGTGTGTACGAATCCTCCGATGGTATCGATCTCGGTGCGGCCGGAACGCTACAGCTATCAGATGATCAAAGAGAGCGGTGCGTTCGTCATCAACCTGACGACGGAGGACCTCTGCTATGCGACCGACTACTGCGGCGTGCGCTCGGGAAGAGATGTGGATAAGTTCAAAGAGATGAAACTGACGAAAGTCGAGGCGGAGGAGATTTCCGCACCGATGATCGGGGAGTCGCCGGTTAATATCGAGTGTAAAGTGGAGCAGGTGCTCGAACTGGGCTCGCATCACATGTTTCTTGCAAAAGTTGTGGCTGTCCATGCGGATGAGGCATACATGGATGAGCGCGGCCGCTTCGATCTGAACCGCGCGAAACCGATTGTGTATTCCCACGGAGAGTACTTTGGAATCGGGAAAAAGCAGGGAACCTTTGGCTGGAGCGTGAAGAAAAAATCGAAAACACCTAATATAAAAACAAAAAACCGCAGCTAATCTTTATTTTCTAAAGAATCAGCACGCGAAATTTTATAGTACTTTCGGTAAAAATATACAAAATCGACAAAAATACTGGGTAAATATTAGAAAACGCTACAAAATCATGATTTATTAGGAATTTTTTGCGTGAAATATTGCAAAAACCGGATATTTTATGCTATAATATCAACCAATCGTTGACCTTATAAAATTAAGTGATCCGGAGGACGGGAGAATCCACCGGAGACGCGAGAGAGTGCGGAAATGATTTTCTCCACGCTTTAAGGCTGATGAGAACCGCAGATGGATCTTTTAAAGAAATCTTTCTGCACTACATTAAGGGAGAAATTTCAAGGAGGAAACTAACATGTCATACGTAGATGAGGTTATTGAGTCCGTAGTTGCAAAAAACCCAGCTGAGCCGGAATTCCATCAGGCAGTCAAAGAGGTTCTGGAATCTCTTCGCCCTGTTATTGAAGCAAACGAGGAAAAATACAGAAAAGTCGCTCTTCTGGAGAGAATGGTAGAGCCAGAGCGTCAGATCAAATTCCGTGTGCCGTGGGTAGACGATAAAGGACAGGCTCATGTAAACACCGGATATCGTGTACAGTTTAACAGTGCAATCGGACCTTACAAAGGAGGAATCCGTCTGCATCCTTCTGTAAATATTGGTATTATCAAATTCCTGGGATTCGAGCAGGTATTCAAAAACTCACTGACCAGCCTTCCGATCGGCGGAGGTAAAGGTGGTTCTGACTTCGATCCGAAAGGAAAATCTGACAGAGAGATCATGGCATTCTGCCAGAGCTTTATGACAGAGCTTTGCAAATATATCGGCGCAGACACCGACGTACCGGCTGGTGACATCGGAACAGGCGCAAGAGAGATCGGCTTCATGTTCGGACAGTACAAGAGAATCCGCGGCGTATACGAAGGCGTTCTGACTGGTAAAGGTTTAAGCTACGGCGGATCTTTAGCAAGAACAGAGGCTACTGGATACGGACTGCTGTACCTGACCCAGGAGCTGCTGAAACTGAACGGCATCGACATCGCAGGCAAGACCGCTTGTGTATCCGGTTCCGGAAACGTTGCAATCTATGCAATCGAGAAAGCTACTCAGCTTGGTGTGAAAGTTCTCACCTGCTCTGACTCCAACGGATGGGTTTACGATCCGGACGGAATCGATGTAGCTGCATTAAAAGAGATCAAAGAAGTAAACCGTGCCCGTCTGACCGAGTACAAGAAATATCGTCCAAACTCCGAGTATCACGAAGGACGCGGCGTATGGGTTGTAAAAGCAGACCTTGCTCTTCCTTGCGCAACTCAGAACGAGCTGCTGCTTGAGGATGCAAAAGCACTGGTAGAGAATGGATGCACCGCCGTATGCGAGGGCGCTAACATGCCTACCACTCTGGAAGCAACCAAATATCTGCAGGAGCACGGCGTAATCTTCGCACCTGGAAAAGCTGCAAACGCAGGTGGTGTTGCAACATCCGCACTCGAGATGTCCCAGAACTCCGAGCGTCTGTCCTGGACCTTCGAAGAAGTTGATGCAAAACTGAAGAGCATCATGATCAACATCACACACAACATGGTTGATGCTGCAAAACGTTACGGCCATGAGGGCGACTATGTTATGGGCGCAAACATCGCAGGCTTTGAGAAAGTAGCTGACGCTATGATGGCTCAGGGAATCTGCTAATCTGATTTTGAGAAATCCAAAGGGATCTCCGGTTAAGACCGAGGGTCCCTTTTTGCATAAAAGATAGAAGAAACACAGAAAAATAACGAAAATTACAGGGTACAAAAAACATTACATTTTGCAACGAGACTAGACAGAAGAAATAGACTTTCACGCGGTACCGTGTGAATAAAACGACAGAATATGCGAGTAAGTTGTATTATTATGCATGAATGCAATATACAGGTAAGATAAAAACGTAAGAAAAACGTAAGAAAAAAGATGTTTTATGTTCAGAAATAGAGCGTATAGTAAACAAAAATAATGCAAAAATAATGAAAAGCAGAAGTTGACAAGAGCTTGCGTGAGAAATATAATTATTTATGTATTGATAAAGAACTTGTTTGCATTAATATGTAATGAATTTGCATACAGGGAAGAGGAAGAGAAGATGACATTAAAAGATTGCTACATGCAGATGGGAGCAGATTACGAGGAAACCGTTCAGCGGCTTCGCAGTGAGTCTCTGATTCAGCGGATCATTTTAAAATTTCCTCAGGATCCGAGCTATCAGGAGCTTTGCCAGGCACTGGCGGACGGAAATATTGAGGTTGCATTCCGTGCAGCTCATACATTAAAAGGCGTGTGCCAGAATCTTGGCTTTAACAATCTGTACGAGCCAAGCGCCGAGCTGACCGAGCGGTTAAGACCGCTGCAGGAGACCGAGACGGATGATCTGATGCAGAAGGTGACGGAAGAATATAACCGCACCGTAAAAGCGATTGAGGATTTCCAAAACGCTTAAATTGAAGGAAGAAAACAAGGAGACATTGATCTGTGAGATGAGGAACACAGACCGGTGTCTCCTTTTTATGGAATTCTGTACAAGATGCGGGTTGACGGGAAAAAAGAAACATGATAATCTTTTTACATAAAAGCACAGCTTATGAAGAAGACTTGTTTAAAAAGAAAAACTTATAAGTATCTATAAGAAAAAACAAGGACGCTTTGCCGGAAAAATTCCGGCTGTGCAGGGCATATTCCATACCGAAAGGCAAGGCAGCCCAAATCTACAAAAGCAGGAGAAAAGCAATGAAAAAAGAAAAAAGTTCAGCTATGGGAACCCCGTACACCTTTGAAGGACGGATTCCGCTGAAGCAGGCGATTCCGCTTGGATTGCAGCACATAATGGCGATGTTCGTAGGAAACCTTACCCCGCTTCTGATCATCATGGGAGCGTGCGGTCTGACGGCGGATGCGGGCTACGGTGCACTTCGTACGGCTCTTTTGCAGAATGCAATGACAGTAGCCGGTATTGTAACACTGGTACAGATGTTTTCGATTGGACCGATCGGCGGTAAAGTACCGATTGTTATGGGTACATCTTCTGGATTCCTCGGCGTATTCAAGAGCGTGACAGCCGTGCTGGGACAGGGCGCGCTGACGTACGGCGCTATCCTTGGTGCGACAATTGTCGGCGGTCTGTTTGAGGGCGTGCTTGGCGTCTGTTTAAAGCCGCTTCGTAAATTTTTCCCGTCGGTTGTTACCGGCTGCGTCGTTATGGCGATCGGTCTTTCGCTGATTCCGGTTGGAATCAATTATCTCTGCGGCGGTTCCGGAACGAACGATTACGGTTCCATACAGAACCTGTTCCTTGGCATGGTCGTTCTGATTGTAACGCTGGCACTGAAGCACTTTACAAATCCGAAGGGAATCTTAAGCACGGCTTCAATTCTGATCGGTATTTTAGTCGGCTACGTGGTAGCTATTATTATGACCATGGTTCTGCCGCATACCGGAACGGCGGTTCTTGAGGATGGAAGCACTGTTTCCTATACATATTCCTGGGTTGTCAATTTCCAGCAGGTAAAAGATGCGTCCTGGTTCGCACTCCCTGGTATTGCAGGCTTTGGAAAACTGGCTGAGGTAAAACCAGTCTTCCGTGTGGAGGCAATTCTCCCGGTAGCGATCATGTTCATCGTAACAACCGTTGAGACGGTCGGCGATATCTGCGCCTGCGTAGAGAGCGGTATGGACCGCGAGGCAACCGATTCTGAGCTTTCCGGCGGTATCATCTGCGACGGTCTCGGATCCAGCTTTGCAGCAGCACTTGGCGTTCTCCCGAATACTTCTTTTGCACAGAACGTCGGCATTATTTCGATGACAAAAATCGTAAACCGTATGGCACTTTCCTGCGGAGCCATTTTCCTGATCCTCTGCGGACTCTGCCCGAAGATTGCAGCATTTGTATCCATTATGCCGCAGTCCGTACTCGGCGGTGCAGCCGTTATGATGTTTGCGTCAATTCTGGTTTCCGGTATCCAGCTCATCACAAAAGAGCCGATTACGAGCCGTGAGATCACGATCGTTTCTGTTGCACTGGGTCTTGGCTACGGCCTTGGTTCCACAGCGGGAGCAACTTCTGAGCTTCCTTATTATATCCAGCTGATTTTCGGCGGCTCCGGTATTGTTCCGGCAGCTGTTGCGGCGATTGTACTGAATATTATTATTCCAAAAGAGAAGAAAAAAGCAGAATAAAGAACAAAAAAAGAAAAAGAACCTCTTATGTTTCCGGAAAGAAGTATTCCCGGGGAGAGATAAGAGGTTCTTTTTTATTGTGCTGCCCGGCATTCGGAGGGAACTGCCGGTAGAAGGCTCTGCAGGTAAAATGTCTGAAAATACGAGGAATATACAAAATGACGGAAAAAGCACAAAAAATCCGTCAATAGATAAAAGAATAACGAAAAAGAAAAAGTCAAGATTGACTATAAATTTTAAAATAGTGTACAAAATCGACAATATGAATTAAAAAAACGAAATAAATTGTGAAAAATACATAAAAAATGCTTGTCAAAACGGGTGGAGAAGAGGTGTAATCATTGCATAAAAAGTGTGACGAAAATGTGAAAGTTTTAGGCAAAACGTATGATTAAAAACAATGGATTCTTCGTAAGCCTGGACAAAAGCAACAACGGAGCACGCAAAAAGAACGTAAATCACAAGGAGGACACCAAATGAAAAAGAAAGTAATTTCTGCATTACTGGCAAGCACCATGATCGTAAGCCTGGTAGCATGTGGCAGCACTGGAGGAGACAGTTCTGACGCAAACAGCAAGAGCAGCGGCACAACAGCATCAAGTACGGCAGGCGGCGATGAAGCAAAGGATACCTCATCGGACAGCGGCTCCGGCGATGCAGCAGGTTCTGGTGACTGGGTTGCAGCAGCTGATGAAGCAGACGATGCAGTACCGGGTGAAAATGACGATCGTGCGTTTGCAAAATTTGATCATGTCGTAGAAGTACATTATGGATATCAGATCGACCCGAAGGATACCACACTTCCGGACGGCGATTCCGTAGATAACAACCAGTACACCAGATACCTTCTGGATAACTACAACATCAAAGTTGTCTGCGACTGGACTGCAGGTAATGCATCTGACTTCCAGCAGAAAGTATCTCTGGCGATCGCATCTGCTTCCCTTCCGGATGCAGTCGTTGCACCAACCCGTAACTACCTGGTACAGGCAGCAAGAGCAGATCTTCTTGCAGACCTCTGGCCGGAGTTCAACCAGTACGCATCCAAACAGGTAAAAGAAATCATCGAGACTACCGAAGGACGTGCGATCAACAATGCAACCGTAGACGGAACCTTCTGTGCACTGCCAAACATATCGGTAGATACCGATGGTGTTTACCTGTACTTTATCCGTCAGGACTGGCTGGATCAGTTAGGACTGGAAGTTCCGAAGACCGTAGATGAACTCGGCGAAGTAGCTCAGAAATTTAAAGACGCAGGTCTCAGCCCGGATTATGCAATCGCAGGTATTGATAACGGCGGAAGAACCTACTCCAACTTCCTGAACTCCTCCAACAACGGATACGGTTTCGATGCTGTATATCAGGCATTCAATGCAACACCGGGGTATTTTCTGAAAGATGATTCCGGCGAACTGTACTGGGGAACTACAACAGATGAAATGAAAGAAGCCCTTACCACCTTACATGACTGGTATGAAAAAGGCCTCATCAACCCGGAGGTTGGAACCACAACCAACGGCGACAATGCAAACAATGTTAAGAACGGAACCTGCGGTATCTTCATGGGACCATGATGGAGCCTTGGATACGGAAACCCGGATTCCTTCCGTAACGATAACAATGCAAACTGGCAGGCATATCCGCTGTACACCAAAGACGGTGAGTGGAATATTCATATGAAAGACGTTGGAACCACTTATACTATGGTAAACAAAAACGCATCGGATGATGTGAAGAAAGCCATTGTTATCATGAACAACGTACTCGTTCGTGATGAGTCTACCTTCGATACTTCTGTAGCAATCGGCTGGTATCCGCTGCGTAACACCATGGCAGCTACCGACGAGTGCGAGTATGAGTATGATGCACTGATGGGAATCATCAAAGGCGAAGCAACTGCAGATGATTATCAGCAGGGCGGAAGCAAATTCAACGGTCTGTACAAGAACCTTGCAAACGATGCTGCAACCTTAAGCGAAGTTATTTCTTCTGATTATGATGGATCCAGAGACCTGGCTGTAACCGATATGGATGTTAATACCAACAACGGACAGTTCAACAGATTCTATGCACTGCTGATCGGTGACCGTCCATATGCAACACTTGAGCCGGATCACAAGATCTACTCTGAGCTGTACTACACCATCGATGGAATGGATACCTACTGGACCCAGATTTCTGACCTGGAAGACAAGAGTATCCTTCAGTTCATCACTGGTGCGAAGAGCCTTGACGAGTGGGATCAGTTCTGCACCGACTGGCATGTACAGGGTGGTGATCAGATCCTTGAGCTGGTAAAAGATTACCTGGCTGAGTAACTAATGTAAATGTATGATGTGGAGGGTGGGGTACAGGAAAGCCTGTACCCCACTACTTTAAAAAAATGACATCAAAGGAGGAGCTTGCCGTGAAGAAGAAAAAAGGCCATCTCGGGCTGTCAAATTCCTTTCACTATACGTTAATGGTTCTGCCGGGTTATATCTGGCTGTTTATGTTTTCTATCGTTCCGATGGTTGGTATTGTAATGGCATTCCAGGATTACAATCCGAGCAAAGGATGGTTCGGCTCTCCGTGGGTAGGTTTGAAATGGTTTAAATACCTGACCGTTATCCCGGATGCAAAACGGGCACTTGTCAATACTCTGATTATTGCAATCGCAAAGGTTATCCTGAATATCATCATTCCGCTGGTGTTCGCACTGCTGCTGAATGAGGTAAAGAATATGAAGTTCAAAAAGACGGTTCAGACGATCGTATATCTGCCGCACTTCGTATCCTGGGTTATCCTTGCAAACATCATCACCAATATCCTTGGCGCAAACGGAATTTTCAACACGGTCCGCAGCGCAATGGGTGCAACGGATACCGTTCTTCCGATGACCATGCCTAGCATCTTCCGTCAGTTACTGATCGGAACTGATGTATGGAAAGAGTTCGGTTACAACGCAGTTATTTATCTTGCAGCGCTGACCGGCATCAGCCCGAGCCTTTACGAGGCAGCCGCAATCGACGGCGCAAGCCGCTGGAAACGTGTATGGCACATCACCATCCCGGGACTGGTTCCGACCATCGTTCTTCTGACCACACTGGCAATGGGCAACGTTCTGAATGCAGGTTTCGACCAGGTATTCAACATGTACAACCAGCTGGTTATTGAAACTGGTGATATCATCGATACATACGTATACCGTATTGGTATTACAAACATGCAGTTCTCGCTGGCTACTGCAGCAGGTCTCTTTAAATCTGTTGTCAGCTTCGTGCTGGTTGTTACTTCTTATGTTTGTGCTTACAAGTTTGCTGATTACAAGATTTTCTAAGGAGGGCAGAAATTATGATAGAAAGCAAGAGTTTTGGCAGCAAAGCGTTTAAAGTCATAAATGCTATCATCCTGATTCTCCTGGCATTCAGCTGTTTTTATCCGTTATGGTATACGTTCTGCGTATCTATTTCTTCAAAAGCAGCCGCTGAGGGTGGTCTTGTAACGATTTACCCGATCGGATCAAACGTAAAATCCTACAGCCTGATTATGGGTGATTCCGCATTCTGGAATTCCTTCTGGATTTCCATCAAGCGAGTTGTGATTGGAACCATATGGACCATGGTTGTCCTGATTATGATGTCCTATCCGCTGGCAAAGAGCAAAACAGAGTACAAACCGAGAAACGTCCTGATGTGGATCCTGGTATTCTGTATGCTGTTCAATGGTGGTACCATTCCGTGGTTCATCACCGTTAAAAATTATGGTATGATCGATACGATGGCAGCACTGGTTCTGGCTGGTTCTGTTCCGGTATTCAACGTACTCCTGATGATGAACTTCTTCCGCGGCATCCCGGGAGACCTCGAGGAGGCAGCCCGTGTAGACGGCGCCGGCCCGTGGCGTATCCTGTGGCAGATTGTAGTTCCGTGTTCCAAACCGGTTATCGCAACCATCGTCCTGTTTACATCCGTTGGTTACTGGAACGAGTATTTCCAGGGCCTGGTATTAATGAACAAAGAGACGAACTATCCGTTGCAGACCTACATCCGTCAGATCTCCGTTCAGATCCCGGTAGGCGTAACCCTGACTGCAGAGCAGTATCAGCAGTTAGCACAGAACTCCAACAAATCACTGGAGGCAGCAAAGGTATTTATCGCCCTTGTTCCTATGCTGATTGTATATCCGTTCCTGCAGAAATACTTCGTAACCGGTATTACACCTGGGAAGTAAAAGAATAATGAAATACACGAAAAGAGGCTTTCTGAAGAGAAACAGAAAGCCTCTTTTTTGTGCTTTTCTGCGATGGAAAACGGGGGTGGTTTCCGCAGGTTTTTCTTGCGTCCGTGGGGAAAACAGCGTAAGATAAAGAGGTATTGAGACAAAAAAGCAAATTGCTTTTGGAGGGGATTTTAGTATGAAGGTACTTACTTTTGGAGAAGTGATGCTGCGTCTGAAAACACCGGAGCATCTGAAAATTTTACAGGCAGATACATTTGAAGCCAATTACGGCGGCGCGGAGGCGAATGTTGCGGTTTCCCTGGCGACACTCGGGGACGATGTTTCGTACGTGACAAAAGTGCCGGAGCACCAGGTGGGACAGGCAGCCGTCAATGAGATCCGCCGGTTCGGCGTCGATACATCCCGTGTGCTGCGGGGCGGCGGACGCGTTGGTATTTACTATTTTGAAAAGGGAACGAATATCCGCCCGACGAGCGTGGTTTATGACCGCGCTTACAGCGCAATTGCAATGGCAAAGGCAGAGGAATTTGACTGGGAAAAACTGCTTGATGGCGTAGATCTCTTTTATTTTTCCGGTATCACGCCTGCCATCAGCACAGAGATTGAAAAAGCGCTGGAGAACGCTCTGGCGCTCTGCAGAGAGAAAAAAATCCAGGTGGTATGTGATCTGAACTACCGCGGAAAAATGTGGTCCACGAAGGACGCACAGCGCGTTATGCGCCGTCTGATGGCGTATGTGGATGTCTGCATTGCAAACGATGAGGATTTTGAATCATCGCTTGGCATTCCGGCGTATGATGGAGATATGTCGCGCGGCATTGAACAGATCGAGTCTTACAAAGAGGGCATGCTGGAAATTCAGAAACAGTTCCCGAACTGTAAAGCAGTTGCGAGCGTGCTGCGCAATCTCTACACCGTGGAGGACGGCGACTGGATGGGAATTTACCTGAAAGACGGAAAATTCTATGAGAGCCCGGTTCACAAAGTACACAGCTTTGAGGCAGTCGGAGCCGGTGATGCGTTTGGTGCAGGACTGATTCACGCGATGGCGCATGATTTTGCGCCGCAGAGAACCATCGATTTTGCGATTTCTGCAAGCGTCTTAAAGCTGATGATTCAGCACGATGCCAACGTGGTCAGCGAAAAAGAGATTGAGCAGATCATGAAGCAGGGCGGAACAAATCTGCAGAGATAGAGGAAACAAAAAGATTCCGAGAGTACATACAGGACAGCAGGAGGAATAAAACTTGAAGAAACGGAATATTATATTAATAGGAATGCCGGGAGCCGGCAAAAGCAGCGTTGGAGTTATCCTTGCAAAGGCTTTGGGGTATGAGTTTATTGATACGGATCTTGTGATTCAGCATCGGGAGAAACGTCTTCTGCGCGAGATTATTGCAGATGAGGGAAATGAAGGCTTTCTTGCGATTGAGAATGAGGTCAATGCGACTCTGGAAGCCGATGAAAGCGTCATTGCACCGGGCGGCAGCGCCATTTACGGAAAAGAGGCGATGGAGCATTTTAAAGAGATTGGAATAATCGTTTACCTGAAGCTGTCGTATGAGGATCTGGCAAAGCGTCTTGGAAACCTGAAGGGACGCGGCGTTGTGCTGAAAGAGGGTCAGACGCTCAAAGATCTTTACGATGAGAGAAGTAAACTGTATGAACAGTATGCCGAGATTACGGTCGATGAGAGCGGAAAGGATATCCAGGGCACGATTCTGGCACTTCGCGAGCAGATTGGCATGTAAGAAGGAGCGGGTGGAATATTCGGAGAATTTTCAAAAACATAATATTACGTAATAATAAGGAAAATGTTCTGAAAGTTAGAAATTACATATAACGTTTCTCTGAATATTCCTGACCGGAAACGGTGGAAAAAAACGGAAATAGTACGGAATATATTAAAATTGATTTACAAAATATTAGATTTGAGTTAAGATAAGGGGAGACTGAAAAATCACTGCGGGGAGCAGTGCGTTTCAGTGAGTCCGGAGTGTGTAAAAAAAACAGCAGAACAGACTTTGAATCGTTATTTCGGATAAAACACACTCGTTAAGTTATGAGAAAGAAAATTTGAGGTGAATATATGGAACAGTATGTCATCAGAGGTGGAAATCCTCTTGTGGGCGAAGTGGAAATTGGGGGAGCAAAAAACGCGGCGCTTGCAATTCTTACGGCAGCAACGATGACCGATGAGACGGTTCTGATCGAAAACCTGCCGGATGTCAGTGATATTAATGTACTTCTGGAAGCAATCGCAGAGATCGGAGCCACCGTGGACCGCATCGATCGCCATACCGTGCGGATCAATGCAGCAACCATCGGAGATCTGAGCGTTGATTATGAATATATCAAAAAAATCCGTGCGTCTTATTATCTTTTAGGCGCGCTGCTTGGAAAATACAAAAGAGCGGAAGTTCCGCTTCCGGGCGGATGTAACATTGGAAGCCGTCCGATCGACCAGCATTTAAAGGGATTCCGCGCACTCGGTGCTGAGGTAAGCATCCGTCATGGCGCAATCGTGGCAAGTGCGGCAGATCTGCATGGAAGCCACATTTTCCTGGATATGGTTTCCGTTGGAGCCACCATCAACATCATGATGGCAGCTTCGATGGCAAGAGGAAATACAACGATTGAGAATGCAGCGAAAGAGCCGCACGTTGTCGATGTGGCGAACTTCCTGAACAGCATGGGAGCAAACATCAAAGGAGCAGGAACCGATGTGATCCGGATCAAGGGTGTCGATACCCTGCACGGAACCAGCTATGCGGTCGTACCGGATATGATCGAGGCAGGTACGTATATGTTTGCAGCAGCAGCTACAAAGGGCGATGTGCTGATTAAAAACGTGATTCCAAAGCATCTGGAAGCAACAACCGCAAAGCTCGAGGAGATTGGCTGCGACGTAGAAGAGTTTGACGATTCCATCCGTGTGAGCGCAAGCAAACGTCTGGGCAGAACACACGTAAAGACACAGCCGTATCCGGGTTACCCGACCGATATGCAGCCGCAGATTGCGGTTACACTGGCACTGGCAAACGGTACGAGTATTGTAACAGAGAGTATTTTTGAAAATCGTTTTAAATATGCGGATGAGCTGGCACGTATGGGCGCCTGTATTAAAGTAGAAGGCAACACGGCGATCATCGACGGCGTAGAGAAATTTACCGGAGCAGAGGTTTCCGCACCGGATCTTCGCGCCGGAGCAGCACTTGTTATTGCAGGTCTTGCAGCAGAGGGTGTTACCGTGGTGGATGATATTGTATACATTCTGCGCGGATATGAGGACTTCGACGGAAAGCTCCGTGGACTCGGCGCTGAAATTGAGCGTGTGAATAATGCAAAGGACATCCAGAAATTCCGGTTAAGAGCGTAAAAACAGTATAAAACAAATGTTGACAAAAAGGACGGTGCAATAAAAGGTACCGTTCTTTTATTTTACCTTATTGCGAAGAAATTGGCTTAAATTTTACTACTATTATTGTGAATTATTTTTTACCTTTCAAAGCTGAGGCGGTCAGTGTTGGTAAAAAAAGATATTTAAAAAGGTACAAATTTATATCGGAAATGAGGAACGTCCGAATATAGAAAATTACCTTTCCTCTGTGCAGATGGGATTGTGGATGCCATTATCCAGAGCGCACGGTAAAACACCGCGGGAACCATGGCAGTATGGAGATATGGCATTAAAAGAAGTAAAAAAATGGATTAACTTCAGACATCGACTTGTGCCATATCTTTATCACGCAGCCTGCCAGAGTCATCAGTCTGGTATTCCAATGATTCGTCCGCTTGTGATGGAATATCCGAAAGATCCAATCGCAAAGATACAGAATCTGTCTTATATGCTTGGTGATGCATTGCTTATTTCACCCGGATTTGACAGAGATGAATATGAACTGTATCTTCCGGAAGGCCGGTGGCAGGATATTGAAAGTAAAGAAGTATTGCATGTGCCTGCACAACTATGGAAACAGGAAGATCTTGAATTTATGACATTTCAAAAAAAAGATGTTGATTAGCTATTGTGCACAAAATAGATGCATAAGAATGTGAAAAATGGATAAAAAGAAAAAAGCTGAAATCATAAGAACTGACTTGACAAAAGAGATTTATCTGTGCTATATTCAACTACAGTTGTAGTGTGTAACTCGATTTTTGGAGGCATTAACTATACATAACAGGAATTGTTTATGTGGGTTAGTGTCTCTTTTTTGTACTCTGTTTTAGAAAAAGAGTACAGACCGGCTAAAAAGATGCAAAACCGCAGAAACTCTTCTTGTAAAAAGTATAAACTACACAAGGAGTAAAAAAATGAAGGACAAAATTTTTAGTGTTCTGCAGCGAGTGGGAAGAAGCTTTATGCTCCCGATCGCAATTCTTCCGGTAGCCGGACTTTTACTGGGAATCGGAAGCTCATTTACCAATGCAACCACGATTGAAACGTATGGGCTGACAAGCTTGCTCGGCAACGGCACAATTCTTCATGCGCTGTTGGTGATCATGAACAAAGTAGGAAGTGCGGTGTTTGATAACCTGCCTCTGATTTTTGCGGTAGGTGTTGCAATTGGTATGGCAAAGAAGGAAAAAGAGGTTTCTGCCCTGTCAGCCGTTATTGCATATTTCGTTATGAATACAGCGATTAACGCAATGCTGACTATTACGGGTCAGATTCTGGAAAACGGAGAAATTGCAGAATCCGTTCTGGAAGGAACCATCACTTCTGTCTGCGGTATTCAGTCGCTGCAGATGGGTGTGTTTGGCGGTATTATTGTCGGTCTTGGAGTCGCAGCACTTCATAATCGATTTTACCGGATCCAGCTTCCGAATGCACTTTCTTTCTTTGGAGGTACTCGTTTTGTACCGATTATTTCTACGATCGTCTATATGTTTGTGGGAATTTTGATGTATTTTGTATGGCCGGTAGTTCAGAACGGTATTTATGCGCTGGGTGGCCTGGTAACCGGCTCCGGTTATGTCGGAACGCTGATTTTCGGTCTGATTAAACGGGCACTGATTCCATTTGGTCTGCATCACGTATTTTATATGCCTTTCTGGCAGACGGCAGTCGGAGGTACGATGGAAGTTGCCGGACAGATGGTGCAGGGCGGACAGAATATTTTCTTCGCACAGCTTGCGGATTCTGCGAATATCGCACATTTCAGTGCAGATGCAACGAGATATTTCTCCGGAGAATTTATTTTTATGATTTTCGGACTTCCGGGTGCGGCGCTGGCCATGTACCATTGTGCGAAACCGGAGAAGAAAAAAGCAGCAGGCGGTCTTCTTCTTTCCGCAGCACTTGCGTGTATGGCAACCGGTATCACAGAGCCTCTGGAATTCTCCTTCCTGTTTGTTGCACCGGCGTTGTTTGTCGTGCAGGTTATTCTTGCGGGAACAGCTTATATGATCGCACACATCCTGAATATCGCAGTAGGTCTTACCTTTTCCGGCGGACTTCTGGACTTCTTCCTGTTCGGTATTTTGCAGGGAAATGAAAAGACAAGCTGGATGAGGGTGATTCCGGTCGGCATTCTTTATTTCTTCCTGTATTATTTTATCTTCAAATTCATGATTAAAAAGTTTGATTTTAAGACACCGGGCCGTGAGGATGATGATGTAGAAACCAAGCTTTATACGAAAGCAGATGTAAATGCCAGAAAAGAAGCGCAGAACGATGGGGTGGCATCGGAAGATGCCATGAGTGAAGCGATCACAAAAGGTCTTGGCGGAAAGAAAAATATTTCGGATGTGGACTGCTGTGCGACAAGACTGCGCTGTACTGTTCATGATGCAGCGAGAGTCAGCGATGGTATTTTAAAGGCGACAGGGGCATCTGGCGTTGTGCATAAAGGAAATGGTGTACAGGTTATTTACGGACCGAATGTAACTGTGATAAAATCAAATTTAGAGGATTATCTGGAAAAAGCTCCGAATACGTATGCGGAAGCAGAAAATGCAGAAGCAGAAAATGCACCAGCCCAAAAAGAGGCGGAGCCAGCGCAGGAAACACAAGAACAGAAGGTTGTGGATACGATTACTGTCTGCAGTCCGATGAGCGGACTGGCTGCCGATCTTTCTACTGCGCCGGACGAAGCGTTTGCGGAAAAGATGATGGGAGACGGCGCTGTTGTGACACCGGAAGATCCTTATGTGCGTGCTCCGGAGGACGGAGAAGTCGCGTTTGTTTTTGACACAAAACATGCGATTGGATTTGTAACCGATTCCGGGGTCAGCCTTCTGATTCATGTCGGAATTGATACAGTAAAACTGAACGGAGAGGGATTTGAGGCACTGGTAGAAAGCGGTCAGACCGTGAAAAAAGGTGATCCGATGCTGAAACTGGATCTGGAATATTTGAAAACACATGCGCCGTCGGTTACGTCACCGGTTCTTTGCACAGAGCTGGAGGAGAACCAGAGAATCCGTCTTTTGGCAGACGGACCGGTAAAAGCAGGAGATCCTTTATTTGCGATTGAGATTCTCGCGTAAGCTGTGCCTTAAAAACGGGTGAGAAGAATGTACAGGATAGCAAAAACACTGAACCACAATTCATTTATTGGTGTGGAAGAAGAAAATAACCGGGAATATCTGGTCATGGGGAAAGGAATTGCATTTGGGAAAAAAACGGGACAGCGTGTACAGCCGGGAGACGATGCCCGCATTTATTCCCTGACAGAGATGACGGAGCGAGGAAATGCCAGAACCATTGTACAGGGCGTTTCTCCGCTCAGCCTGGAGCTGGCGAGTGCCGTGCTTGACGAGGCAGAAAAGGAATTTGGAAAAATTGACCGTTCCATCGTCTTTCCAATGGCAGATCATCTGGATTTTGCTGTCCGGCGGATTCAGAACGGTGAGCAGATCAGCAATCCGCTCACCGACGATATCCGTGTGATGTTTTACAAAGAGTATAAAGTTGCTTCCTGTATCAGGGAGCTTTTAAAAGAACGGCTTCAGATCGAAATTGATGAACATGAAATCGGCTATCTTGCACTTCATGTTCATTCGGCAATTGTGGAGGAAAATGTTTCACAGGCCATGGAAGTGGCAAGAGCAGTCCGGGAGAGCATTTCTTTGGTGGAGCATATCACCGGGCATACCATCGATGTGATGTCGTTGTCGTATAACCGTATGATGAACCATATCCGCTATATGGTTGCAAGAGCGGTCAGTGGGGAAAAACTGAAAGTAAATATGAATGACTACATGTCCGTAAAGCCTGGAAAGCCTTCAGGCGGCGAAACGAATCTGTGAGAGATGGAAAAGAGGCTGAAACTTCCGATGGAGGAGATCGAAATTGGATATCTCGCTATGCACATAGAACGGATTATGGACAGAGAAGAAGGAGAATAAAAGCATGAAATCATTTGAATATACCATTAAAGATGAACTGGGAATCCACGCAAGACCGGCAGGAATGCTGGTAAAGGAGGCAAAAAATTTTGCATCGGAATGCACCATCACAAAAGATGGGAAAACGAAAAAACTGACTCAGCTGATGATGCTAATGTCACTTGGCGTAAAGCAGGGAGATACCGTAACCGTTGCAGCAAACGGAGAGGACGAAGATGCAGCGATTGAGACGCTGAAAGCGTTTTTTGAAGCAAATCTGTAAAAAATACGCTCGGAGGATAAAAAATGCAGTGTTTTCAGGGGAAATCCGTATATAAAGGAATTGTTATGGGACCGGTTGCGGTTCTGAAGAAAAATGATTACCAGGTTAAAAGAGCCCGGATTGAAGATCCGGAAGCAGAAGTGAAGCGTGTGGAAGAAGCCGTGGAGGTTTCGAAAAAACAGCTTGGCAGACTGTATGACAAGGCAGTCCGGGAAGTTGGAGAGGCAAGTGCGGCGATCTTTGAAGTCCATCAGATGATGCTGGAGGATGAGGACTATCTGGAATCAATGGAGAACATGATCCGGACAGAACTGGTAAATGCAGAATATGCAGCGGCAGCAACCGGCGATAATTTTGCAGAGATGTTTGCAGCTATGGATGATGAATATATGAAGGCACGTTCCGCAGATGTAAAAGATATTTCCGAACGTCTGGTCCGCAATTTAAGCGGAGAGGGAGATAACGACCTGAGCTCTATGGAACCATCTATTATAGTGGCAGACGATTTAAGTCCGAGTGAAACTGTACAGATGGACAAAGAAAAAATACTTGCGTTTGTGACTGTACATGGATCTACCAATTCTCATACTGCGATTCTTGCGCGAATGATGAACATTCCGGCGTTAATCGGTGTCCCGATGGATTTAAACGGTCTGAAAACAGGCATGACGGCCGTTGTAGACGGTTTTTCAGGTCAGGTTATCTTTGAACCTGAGGAGGACGTACAGAAAGAAACCGAAAAAAGAATGCAGGAAGAAGCAGAAAAACAGAAGCTTCTTGAGGAGCTGAAAGGAAAAGAAAATGTTACACCGGATGGCCGTAAGATCAACATCTATGCAAATATCGGCAGTGTTGGTGACCTTGGCTATGTGATGGAAAATGACGCCGGTGGAATCGGACTTTTCCGAAGCGAATTCCTCTATCTTGGAAGAAATGATTTCCCAACGGAGGAAGAACAGTTTCAGGCATATAAACAGGCCGTGCAGACCATGGCAGGCAAAAAAGTGATTATCCGTACGCTGGATATCGGGGCAGATAAGCAGGTAGAATACTTTAATCTTGGAAAAGAAGAAAATCCGGCGCTTGGGTACCGTGCAATCCGGATTTGCCTGAAACAGCCGGAAATTTTTAAAGCGCAGCTTCGCGCATTGTTCCGCGCAGCCGTTTACGGAAACCTTTCTGTCATGTATCCGATGATCACATCAACAGAAGAGGTAGAAAAAATCTACGCAATTGTTGCAGAGGTAGAGGAAGAGCTGAAAGCACAGGAAGTGCAGTATAAAATTCCGGAGCAGGGCATTATGATCGAGACACCGGCAGCCGTGATGATCAGTGACCGTCTGGCGGAAATGGTGGATTTCTTCAGCATCGGAACGAATGACCTGACGCAGTATACCCCTGGCGATTGATCGTCAGAATGAGCAGCTGGATGATTTCTACAATCCACACCATGAAGCCGTTCTTCGGATGATTCGCATGGTGGTGGAAAATGCACACAAATGCGGAAAATGGGCAGGAATCTGCGGGGAGCTCGGTGCAGATCTGACATTGACGGAGCAGTTTGTACGAATGGGTGTGGATGAGCTTTCTGTTGCTCCGTCCATGATTTTGAAGCTGCGGAAGATTGTCCGCGAGATGAAAGCAGAAGAGTAGAAGAAAAGATACAGCAGATAAGAAAAGAAACCATAGAGCGGATTTTCGGTACAGCTAAAGAACAGCATGGATTTTGATATACGCAGTATGTAGGAACAGCATGGATGGAAGTCAACTACCCATGACCTTTAGGTCGTGGGTAGTTGACTGGAAACACCATTATTTCCTTGATTACCTTACCTATACGAGTGAGTATATGAAAAATTACACATTTTAAAAAATTTAATTTTCAGCAAGTTAAATAAAATTTTCGGAACTTTATTGTGAAACGCTATATATTGTAAAAAAATAACAGGCATGTTACAATAGTTTCAAGAAAATAACAAAAATTTAAAATAATAGAGGTGTTTCCCATGAACTAATTTAGAAATGATAAGTTGAAGCAAAGATTTAGGATAGATAATAAGGAGGCACTATTATGAAAATAAGACATGCCACAGCTTTATTACCATTGATTCTTTTGGTTGGTTGCGCATTAAATGGAGAAAATCAAATCAGAAAACTAGATTTGAAAGGACTTTGTACAAAAGAACAGATTTTTCAGTATGAAGATTTTAGTTGGGGAATGGATACAGAAGAAACTTTTAATCAAAGTTCTTTAAAATTTGATGAGAAAGATTTGGGACAGACCCAAGATAGCGCAAAAACATATACAAGTGAAGAGGAACTTTCTCTTGACAATGCAAAAGCGAACATGAATCTGGAATTTTCCAATGATCAATTAAATCAAGTGTCATTTACTTTCTATCTTGAGAAAGATGCGAAAGAATGGATTCAAAAAGAAGTCGATGAACTGAATTCTTTATATGGAGACGTAGAGACAACTGGATTAGATAACCAGACTTACCAGTGGAGTGGGGAACAGAATACCGTTCTACAAATGGTGGTTTTTTCAAAAAATGATGAAAAGGCTACTGTTATTTTGAGTGTAGCATCATTTGAATATTCCATTGGATCATAGTGTAATTCCCTCCCTGAGACCTGTGAAAAAAAGCATAAATTTAATTTCTTAAAAGAGTTGTATACGAATGTAGAATGATGTATAGTATTTGCGAGAGGCACCTTCTTTCGTAAATGTTGCAATGTTTGTTTAGGCACTTTCATGATACAACACGAACGATTTAAGGTGTCTTTCTTTTTATGCAAAATCACGAACTTGCTCACTTATAGTACAAAAGATAAACCGATCATCTTCGCATTCCACGGATATCCGACCCTGATCCATGAGCTGACCTATGAGCGTCACAACCACAACATGTCTGTTCACGGCTATCAGGAGGAAGGGTACCATTACAACTCCATTCGATATGCGTGTACAGAACAAGATTGACCGTTTCAAGGGTGCTCACCTGATCCAGAAGATGAACGACAAACTCATCGAGCACAAACAGTACATCGCTGAGTACGGTCAGGACCTCGAAGAGATCCGCAACTGGGAGTGGCATAAATAAGATCTGCTGATCTTTCCATGACCTTGAAATCTTTCATAACAAAAATAAGGAGGCGTTTCTGCAATCCGAAAGGAGAGCGGGGACGCCTTCTTTTTTGCACTTTTTGTCAGAAATGCTCAAATTTATAATGTTTTATTTTAATAAAAAATAAAATTTATACAAATAATTGTAATGAAATAAGGAAAATTTTAAGAAAGTATGGTATAGTATGAGTACTAATGAAAATTTTTGCGCATTCCCGGGACGGAAGAAGGGAAGGAAAAAGAGATTTGAAAAAATGGAAGAGAAAAGGGCTATGAGATGAAGAAAAGCAGATTTACAGACCGGACAAAATGGAAGATCATCATCGTTCTGATGGTTGGAATGGTCGTTGTGGCACTGTTTCTGCAGGCAGGGATTCTGATGTACGTCAACAGTAAAAATTTGGACAAGACGTCACAGATGCTGCTGGATCAGTCGATCAGCATTATTGAGAAAAATCAGAAGAATGAGATAGATCTGATCAGGTCGATGAAGGAAGATTATGTTATCCGTGCGCGGGCAGTGTCGTACATTCTGGAGTCGAGGCTGGAAGCGGAAAATGATACGGAGGAGCTGCAGAAAATCGCGTCGCTGATGTCGATTGACGAAATTTATCTGTTTGATGCGACGGGAAAAATTTACAGCGGAACAAAACAGGAGTACTATGGATACAGCTTTGACTCCGGCGAGCAGATGGAGTACTTTAAGCCGATGCTGGAGAATAAGGGTCTTACGATGTGCCAGGATATCACGCCGAACACCTCGGAGGGAAGGAGCATGATGTATGCGATCACCTGGAACAGCACAGGAGATAAGATGATTCAGGTCGGAATCGAACCAGTGCGGCTTCTGGCGGAGATCAAACAGAATGATGTATCGACCGTAGTGAGCAATATGCCGATGTATCAGGGCATGAATCTTTACGTGGCAGATCTCGATACCCATGAAATCCTGGGTGCAACGGATGAGAATACGATCGGAAAGAAGCTGGAAGCCATCGGTATGCCGCGGGCGTACCTCGGCGGAACAAAGATGGTGAGCGGAATTGTAAAAATCCACGGAGAGAAATACAACTGCGTTTTTGAACCGTTGGGAGAATACCTGGTTGGTGTTACCTTTGCGGTATCTGCGGATAATGAGAGCAACCTGATTGCGATTCTGATGGTTGCGCTGTATCTGTGCATTGCGTGTGCAATCCTGCTGTATCTGGTTTCGCGGGTTCTGAAAGCAAACCGGGAGAAAAAAGAGCAGTACGGTATTCTGGCGTCGATGGCAGAGATTTATTATCGGATGTATCTGGTAAATCTGGAACAGGATTCCGTCATTGCCTATTCCGACCAGACGGAGGAATAGGAGACCGGAAAGATTTACCGGAATGCGGATCAGAGAATGCATGAGATTATGGCGGAGACCGTCATTGAGGCGTACCAGGAGCAGGCGGATCAGTTCGTAGATCTGCACACGGTTGCGGAGCGCATGAAGGGAAAGAAAATTATCTCCGGAGAGTTTGTAGGAAAGGATTTTGGCTGGTTCCGTGCATCGTTTGTTACGATCCGGGCAGACATCAATGAGAAGCCGGTGAAGGCAATTTTCACGATTCAGAGCATTGAAAATGAGAAGAAGAAAGAAGAGATGCTTATCGAGACATCGAATACGGATGAACTGACGGGATGTCTGAACCGCAGAGCATATGAGAAGGATATCCGCGGGCTGCGGCCATCGACGGAGTTTGTCTATGTTTCCATGGATGTCAACGGACTGAAAATTGTGAACGACAGTCTTGGCCATGCGGCGGGAGATGAACTGCTGCGCGGGGCATCGTACTGCATCCGGAAGTCGTTTGATGACTATGGAAAGGTTTACCGGATCGGCGGCGATGAGTTTGTCGCGATTCTCTTTATAAATTCACAGTGGATGCAGGAAATCCGTCACGAGTTTGTGGAAACGGTGGAGTCCTGGAAGGGTGAGCGGATCGATTCCATGACGATTTCGTACGGTATTGTCCTGCCGTGAAAGAGTGGGAGTCCGTACACGAGATAGCGCATGCAGCGGATATCCGCATGTATGAGAAAAGGCGATGTATTACAGCCGGAACGGCGTGGACCGGAGAGGACAGCCGGCCGCGTATATTGCGCTCTGCAAGCTGTATCCGAAGGTGCTGAAAATCAATCTGAACAAGGACAGCTACCGGATCCTGAGCTGGGAACCGCCGAAGACGGAGGACGGAGCACCGACGAGTCTGTCATCCTGGCTGGAGCATCTGTCTGCGGCTGACCGGATTGTACCGGAGGACAAAGACGAGTATCTTGCAAAAACAGATCTCGATGCGATCCGCCGGCGGTTTGATGAAACCAAGGCTGCGCAGACAATCACATATCACTGCGAGCAGGATGGAAAAGCGCGGACGGTGACGATTGAAATTGTGCCGACGGATGAATACACGCCGGAAAACAGGACGGGATTCCTTTACATTAAAGAACACGAAAAAGAAACATGATTTTTTGCTGCCCCGGGGCTTCGGAAATCCGCCAGAAGCTCCGGGGCAGTGTATTTTCCGGGATTTTGGCGGTTTGAGTCCGACACTTCTAAGAAAATGTCTCAATTCCTTTCATTTCCTCTTGACGAATGACGTATTTTGCGATAGTGTATCAGAGGAACAAAAAACAAAATCAAAAATTCAGTTGCTTTTCTCTTATTCAGAGTGGTGGAGATACATAGGATCTGTGAAACCACGGCAACCCCCAGACAGAATGGTCTGTACGGGAAGGTGCCAGCCTGAGCGAAATTTTCGAACAATAAGGGGATTTGAACATTACTATTCAGGTCCGCTTCGCTTGCGGATCTTTTTTATTGTTCAGAGATCTTATAGAAGATCAAAAGAGAAGAGAAGAAAAAAAGGAGAACGAGAATGGAAAAAAGACTGTTTACTTCCGAGTCTGTAACCGAAGGACATCCGGACAAAATCTGTGATGCCATTTCTGATGCGATTCTGGATGCGCTGCTTGAGCAGGATCCGATGAGCCGTGTAGCTTGCGAAACCTGTACTACAACAGGATACGTGATGGTAATGGGTGAGATTACATCCAACGCACACATTGATTTCCAGCAGGTTGTACGTGATACCGTTCGCGAAATCGGCTACGACCGTGCAAAATACGGATTTGACGCAGATACCTGCGCTGTTGTAACTGCAATTGACAAACAGTCCACCGATATCGCTATGGGTGTAGACAAAGCGCTCGAAGCAAAAGAGAACAATATGAGCGATGAGGAGATCGATGCCATTGGAGCAGGAGATCAGGGAATGATGTTCGGATTCGCAACCAACGAGACCGAAGAGTACATGCCATACCCGATCTACATGGCACACAAACTGGCCCGCCAGCTGACCAAAGTCCGCAAAGACGGTACTTTAACATACCTTCGTCCGGATGGAAAGAACACAGGTAACCGTAGAGTATGATGAGAACGGCAAACCGTTCCGCCTTGACGCTGTTGTTCTTTCCACACAGCATGATCCGGAAGTATCCCAGGAGAAGATCCATGAGGATATCAAAAAATACGTATTCGACGAAATTATCCCGGCAGACATGGTAGATGAGCACACCAAGTTCTTCATCAACCCGACCGGCCGTTTTGTAATCGGCGGACCTCACGGAGATTCCGGCCTCACCGGACGTAAGATCATCGTAGACACCTACGGCGGATACGCTCGTCACGGCGGCGGAGCTTTCTCCGGTAAGGACTGCACAAAGGTAGACCGTTCCGCAGCTTACGCAGCACGTTACGTTGCAAAGAATATCGTAGCAGCAGGTCTTGCCGACAAATGCGAGGTCCAGCTTTCCTACGCAATCGGTGTCGCTCATCCGACCTCTATCATGATCGACAGCTACGGCACAGGAAAACTGTCCGACAACAAACTGACCGATATCGTTCGTGAGAACTTCGACCTTCGTCCGGCTGGAATCATCAAAATGCTGGATCTGCGCCGTCCGATCTACAAACAGACTTCCGCTTACGGCCACTTCGGAAGAAACGATCTGGATCTGCCGTGGGAGAAACTGGATAAAGTAGAAGACCTGAAGAAATACCTCTAATTTCAGGCTTTTCTGTTTATAGAAAGTTTAGAAAGATTCATCTAAGTTAATGAAAAATCCTCAGGCGTTGTGCTATAATAAATTTAGACTGCGTACTGGGGATTTTTTGTGCGCAAAAGTACGAAATATGTGTTGGAAAACAGGTGGATCTTATATGGAAAAAAAAAAGCAGAAATTAAGGACGAGGAGTAATCATTTCTTTTTCATCATCATACTGGTTCCGATCGTGATGTGTGCCTTGACGTTTTACTTTTGCTAGGGATTTATAAAGCAAAGATTATCGGTGAAAAATACGGTCTTGCGAACGCAACATACCGGACGATTTCGAACAACACCCTGCTGCTGAATGCGATGACATCAGAAGAGTACGACGAAGTAGAGGATACCGCGAAATCGGATACGGCAAAGCTGGAAGAAACGAATTATCTCTCTGTTCTGAATGCAAGACTGCAGAAAAAACAGTCGTTTATCGCGGTGCGCGAGGATGGTGTTATCATTTACAATGGCTCGGAGGAGCTGTCGTCGGAGGAGCTGGAAAATGAGCTGCCGAAATACGGTGACCCGGGGGCCAATTTGAAGGGCGGCGTTTATTTCCGCAATGAAAAACAGTGGATGGTCAAACAGGTGGACTATGAGAACTCGGACGGAAAAGAATGCAGTGCGTTCATCGTCACCAAGACAGACCAGATTGCGCCGCAGATTACGGGCATGGTAAAAGAGCTAGGCATCGTGATTGTGCTGATTCTGGTGTTTACCAGTCTGGGACTGAGCCTCTGGATTTACCGCGGTGTGATCGGACCGCTCGAGCAGCTGAAAAAGGCGACACAGAATATCAAAGACGGAAATCTGGATTTCACTGTTGAACCGTGCGGCGTGGCGGAGATTAATGACCTCTGCGAGGACTTTGAGGAGATGCGTATCCGGCTGAAAGAGACGGCGGAGGAAAAAGTCGAGTTTGACAAAGAGAATAAAGAGCTGATCAGCAACATTTCGCATGATCTGAAAACACCGATTACCGCGGTCAAGGGTTATGTCGAGGGAATCATGGACGGTGTGGCAAATACGCCGGAGAAGATGGACCGCTACATCCGCACCATTTACAACAAAGCGAATGAGATGGACCGTCTGATCAATGAGCTGACGTTTTATTCCAAGATTGACACGAACCGCATTCCGTATACGTTTTCCAAGATTCACATTGCGGATTATTTTGATGACTGCGTGGAGGAACTGAATCTGGAGCTTGACGCGCAGCATGTGGATCTGACATACTTTAATTATCTCGAGGACGACCCGATCGTCATCGCGGATGCGGAGCAGATCAAGCGTGTCATCAATAACATTGTAAGCAATTCCATCAAATATATGGACAAGAGCCATAAGGTCATCAACATCCGTCTGCGCGATGTCGGAGATTTTGTGCAGGTGGAGATTGAGGATAACGGAAAGGGAATTGCGACGAAGGATCTGACGAAGATTTTCGATCGCTTTTATCGCACCGATGCGTCCCGCAACAGCACGAGGGGCGGCAGCGGAATTGGCCTTTCGATTGTGAAGAAAATTCTCGAAGACCACGGCGGAAAAGTGTGGGCCACCAGCAAAGAAGGCGTGGGCACCACGATGTACTTTGTATTAAGAAAATATCAGGAGGTACCTGTTTCATGAGTAAGATACTGATTGTTGAGGATGAGGAATCCATTGCGGATCTGGAGAAGGATTATTTAGAACTTTCGGGCTTTGAGGTAGAGATTGAAAACCAGGGAGACACCGGTCTTGTACGGGCGATCAAGGAGGATTTTGATCTGCTGATCCTGGATCTGATGCTGCCGGAGGTGGATGGCTTTGAGATCTGCCGCGAAGTGCGTGAAAAGAAGGATATTCCGATTATCATGGTTTCTGCAAAGAAGGATGATATTGATAAAATCCGCGGACTGGGCCTTGGTGCGGATGACTATATGACAAAGCCGTTTTCCCCAAGTGAGCTGGTTGCGCGCGTGAAAGCACATCTGGCACGGTACGAACGTCTGGTCGGAAGCGGCAAGAAGGAAAATGATATCGTGGAGATCCGCGGCATCAAGATTGACAAGACGGCACGCCGCGTGTGGGTGAATGGCGAGGAGAAGCAGTTTACGACAAAAGAATTCGATTTGCTGACCTTCCTTGCGGAGAATCCGAACCGCGTCTTTACAAAAGAGGAGCTGTTCCGGGAGATCTGGGATATGGAGTCGATCGGAGATATTGCGACGGTTACGGTGCATATCAAGAAGATCCGTGAAAAGATTGAGTTTAATACGGCAAAGCCGCAGTATATCGAGACGATCTGGGGCGTTGGATATCGGTTTAAGGCATAAAGAATCTGTGTTTCGGGGAGAGATAAAATGGGAAAAATTTACTATCTGATGGGAAAAAGTGCGTCAGGGAAAGATCATATTTATGAGAATCTGATCCAGGAGACGGCGCTGGATTTAAAACCGTTTGTCCTGTATACAACACGGCCGATCCGGAGCGGGGAGCAGGACGGAAGAGAGTATTTCTTTGTGGATGAAAAACGGCTTTCGGAACTGCGGGAGGCCGGAAAGATTATCGAGGAGCGCATGTATTCGACGGTGCAGGGGCCGTGGTATTATTTTACGGCGGATGACGGGCAGATTGATCTTGCGAAGCATGATTATCTCGGAATCGGGACACTGGAATCGTATCTGAAATTAAAGGCATACTTCGGGGAGCAGGCGATGGTTCCGCTGTATGTCGAGGTGGACGACGGGCTGCGGCTTTCGCGGGCACTGGAACGGGAAAGAAAACAGACAGAGCCGAAATACGCGGAGATGTGCCGGAGATTCCTGGCGGACTGTGAGGATTTTACGGAGGAGAAAATTGCGGAAGCTGGAATTGTCCGCAGATTTTCCAATAATTCTACGCCGGAAGACTGTTTTTCCGAAATTCAGAATTTTGTGGAACAACAGAAAAAGTTGTGATATACTTAATGCAGTATTAGTAAGAAATACAAAAGAACTCCAGGGGGTGATTTTATGCAGGGTTTTCAGAAGGTTGTAGGACATCAGGAAATCATAACGCATTTACAGAATGCCATTTCGATGAATAAAGTATCTCATGCTTATCTTTTTGGCGGAGAGAGTGGATCGGGAAAGAAAATGATGGCTTCACTGTTTGCGATGACGCTTCAGTGCGAGAAGCACGGGGTCGAGCCCTGTATGGAATGCCCGTCCTGTAAAAAGGCACAGAGCCAGAATCATCCGGATATCATTTATGTGAAGCATGAAAAGCCGAACACCATCAGCATCGATGAAATCCGCGAGCAGCTCATTAACGATGTGATGATCAAGCCGTACAGCAGTCCGTACAAGATTTATATCATCGACGAGGCGCAGAAGCTGACACTTCAGGCGCAGAACGCGCTGCTGAAGACGATCGAGGAGCCGCCGGCCTACGCAGTTGTCATGCTTCTGGCAGACAACCCGGATGCGCTGCTTCCGACGATTTCGTCACGCTGCGTGCAGTTAAATTTAAAACCAGTGGGAGACCAGCTTGTGAAAGATTATCTGATGAACGAAATGCATGTGCCGGATTACCAGGCAGAGGTTGATGCGTCCCTGGCGCAGGGAAATATCGGAAAAGCAGAGCGGATTGCCCGTTCTCCGGAATACGAGGAGACGCTGGAAAGTGCACTCCGCATGGCAAAGTACGCCGACAGTATGCCGCTGTATGAAATCGTGGAGACGATCAAAAAACTGACGGCCGAAAAAGACAATATTGATGATTATTTCGATATCTTTTCTTTATGGTTCCGCGATGTTCTGCTCTTTAAGGCGACAAAAGAGGTCGATTCCCTTGTGTTCAAGCAGGAGCTGAATGGAATCCGTGAGAGAGCAAATAAGAGCTCATACGAAGGCCTGGAGAAGATTATAGAGGCGATTCAGAAGGCGAGAGCCCGCCTGAACGCGAATGTTAATTTTGATTTAACCATGGAGCTTATGTTCCTGACAATGAAGGAAAACTGATAGCATGATAACAATTATAGGAGTACGTTTTCGAAACGTAGGAAAAGTATATTATTTCTCGCCGAGAGAGCTGGACATCTGCGTGGGCGACCACGTTATCGTTGAGACGGCGCGCGGCGTAGAGTATGGTTTCGTTGTGCTGGGGCCAAAAGAAGTTGACGATTCCAAGGTGATCCAGCCGTTGAAAGAAGTCATCCGCATTGCAACGCCGAAGGATGATGCGCGGGAGGAGAGCAACCGCAAGAAAGAAAAAGAAGCGTTTGAAATCTGCCAGAAGAAGATCCGGGCGCACAACCTGGAGATGAAGCTGATCGATGCAGAGTATACGTTTGACAATAACAAGATGCTGTTTTACTTTACCGCCGACGGAAGAATTGATTTCCGTGAGCTGGTAAAGGATCTGGCGGCTGTCTTTAAGACGAGAATCGAGCTTCGCCAGATCGGTGTCCGCGATGAGACAAAGATCCTCGGCGGAATTGGCATCTGCGGCAGACCGCTTTGCTGCCATACGTATCTGTCTGAGTTTGCACCGGTTTCGATCAAGATGGCAAAAGAGCAGAACCTGTCCCTGAACCCGACGAAGATTTCGGGTGTCTGCGGACGACTGATGTGTTGCCTGAAAAACGAGCAGGAAACCTATGAATACCTGAACCGCAAGCTGCCGGGTGTCGGCGATATCGTAACGCTGCCGGACGGCATGAAAGGTGAGGTTTCCGGTGTGAATGTGCTTCGTCAGCTCGTAAAAGTGCTGGTGGATGTGAACGATGAGAAGGAAATGCGGGAGTGCCCGGTGGAAGAGCTCAAGTTCAAGCCGAAGCATAAGAAGGAAAAAGGCAAAGAGAAGAAAAAAGACAGAAACAGCTCCGGGGAGCAGGCTTCTTCGGAAGAGGCAAAATAGCCGGAATAAGATTGATTTGGAATGCATTTTGAAAAAAGTAAGCGCCGGGTAAAACTGACGCTTCTTTTTGTGTGATGCGGCGCTGGGCGGTCAGCAGGAGGAGGGATTTTCATTGGATAGAAAAGAAGAATTTTTGAAGCCGGGTGAGCGGCTCGATGATCTGCAGAACGGTTACTGGATGATACAGAATCCATCCCTTTTCTGCTATGGCATTGACGCGGTGCTGCTGGCATCCTACGCGAAGGTGAAGCGCGGGGAGCGGGCGATGGATTTCTGCACGGGATCGGGAATTGTGCCGATTCTGCTGAAGGCGAAGACAAACGGCGAGCATTTTTCCGGGCTGGAAATTCAGGAGTACAGTGCCGAGATGGCACAGCGGAGTGTGCGGTACAATCATTTGGAAAATGATGTTGAGATTTTCCAGGGAGATGTGAAGACGGCATCGCAGCAGTTTGGAAAAGAAGTGTTTGATGTGGTAACGTGCAATCCGCCGTACATGACGGGGCAGCACGGGCTGACGAATGCGCTTGAGGCGAAGACGATTGCGCGGCATGAGGTGCTGTGCTCGTTTGATGATATTGCGAAAGAGGCATCGGCGGTTTTAAAGACGAAAGGACGGTTCTATCTGGTGCACCGGCCGTTCCGGCTGGCGGAGATTTTTTCGACGCTGAAAAAATATCATCTGGAACCAAAAAGGATGCAGCTCGTTTATCCGTTTGTGGACAAGGAGCCGAACATGGTGCTGATCGAGGCGATGAAAGGCGGGAATCCGAGAATTACCGTGGAGAAACCGCTGATTGTGTATGAGATGCCGGGCGTGTATACAAAGGACATCCGGGAATTATATGGAGACGGGAGATAAGAACATGGCAGGAAAATTATATTTGTGTGCAACACCAATTGGAAATCTGGAGGACATGACCTTCCGTGCAATCCGCATTCTGCAGGAGGTCGATCTGATCGCGGCGGAGGATACGAGAAACAGCATTAAGCTGCTGAACCATTTTGAGATTCATACGCCGATGACGAGTTACCATGAATACAACAAATACGACAAGGGCCGCGAGCTGGTGCAGAAGCTGCTGGCGGGAACGAATATCGCGCTGATCACGGATGCCGGAACACCGGGAATTTCTGATCCGGGTGAGGAGCTGGTGAAGATGGCGTACGAGGCAGGCATCGAAGTGACAAGCCTGCCGGGCGCATGCGCGTGTGTGACGGCACTGACACTGTCGGGACTTTCAACGAGAAGATTTGTCTTCGAAGCATTTCTTCCGCCGGATAAAAAAGAACATAAACTGGCGCTGGAACGGCTGAAAAACGAGACGCGGACGATGATCGTATACGAGGCGCCGCATCATCTGCTGAAAACGCTGCGGGAGCTGCTGGAGACGCTTGGCAACCGGCGGCTGACACTCTGCCGGGAACTGACCAAGAAACACGAGACGGCATGGCAGACCACGATTGAAGATGCCATCACCCGCTACGAACAGGAAGATCCGAAAGGCGAATGCGTTCTTGTCATCGAGGGCAGAAGCCAGAAAGAAATCGAGGACGAGGCGAAGGCAGCGTTTGAGGAGATTTCGATCGAAGAACATATGAAACGGTATGAAGATCAGGGGATTGCAAGAAAAGAAGCGATGAAACTCGTGGCGAAGGATCGCGGGGTGACGAAGAGGGATATTTATCAGTATTTGCTGGGGAAAGAATCATACAATGATTTTTGATCAGGCCATAGCCCAGTCTTGCGGCTTTTGCCTGCAGGGTGGGGTACAAGTCTTCTCCGCCGAAGGACTGGAAAGGCGTTTCGAGAGCAGAGTCCAGCAGATTGTAATCTCTGACTCCGTCGCTTCCGCCAGTTTGCTGAATCAACTGAGTATGCAGCATGAGAATTTGCTTTTTACTCAGTCTTTTCATTTAGCCCTACCCGTATGCTTCTTTGTTTTGTTCCATCAGGCGTTTTGAGATGCTTAACACATCCTCGTCGGATGCAGTGGTTTCCTGCTCGGCTTTGCTGAAGTCGATGACAAGATATCTTGGAACGTTATTTTTCAGAATCACAGCGGAACCACATTCGTCTACCAGGCGGGCGACTTTGGAAAAATTTTGGTTTGCTTCGGAAATGGAAATTAAAGTTTTTGTGTCGATAGTCATTTTGGGTACCTCCTTAAGACTTTTTTCTATAGTATATATAAATCTTAGGATAAATACAACCTAATTTGCCGTGTTATTTTTTGTTGCTTGCCGCAACGCCAGTTTTTATCGTATGATAGGCCCATCAAATACGCGGAGGACACAGTTATGCTGAGTGATAACATCAAAATACTGCGAAAGAAAAAAGGATATTCCCAGGAAACGCTGGCGGAGCAGCTGCATGTGGTGCGGCAGACGATTTCGAAATGGGAGAAAGGAGTTTCCCATAGTTAAAGATACCGCATCAGACATAACAACGCCACGCTTATATAATATTAAAAGCACGCCCAAATTACTGATTAGTAAAATTGGGGCGTGCTTTCATATTTAACGAGGTGTAACCTTTACCAATGTTGACAAATGATCCTTGTTTTCCTGACGGGTTCTTTTTTTATAGCCCAATTTATCGCATATATATTCGATTTTTTGAGCAAAAATGTCTACGCTCAATTTTGACATATAAAGATTACCGTCATCATCTCTAGAACTTGAATGCCATTGCTGTTCATCGTCTAAAGGATGTTCGGGGCGAAAATCGTAAATGTTAAATATTTTATGCTCAACTTGAGTTATCCATGCTGCGCCAACTTCCATCAATGCACCCCATGAACTTTTCGTATTATGACTTGTAACGAAAATAACATAAATCTTTTGCGTAGAATAACTATCAACAAAGAAATCTCTCGCAAATAGTCGTATATCCCACTTTTTCCCTACGTCGCCTTCCTTGGGATGCGTGATACTTCATCATCACAGTTTGTATAAATTATATCTTCGGGCGGTACGTTGTTAAATACCAACATATTGTAAATAATATCCGCCAAATCCTTGTCTCGATATGTCTGACTAATTAGCAATTTCTTCTTTTGAGAATCAATAATGCTTTTAATCCCCATATCCGGACTGTTGGTGTTTATTTCATCAGAAAGTATTGCCTCTACTTCATCAGCTTGCTCTGTACTAATACCTAAACGAGAAGAAATTTTTTGAGCTGCTTTCTTAGCGGTGTTTTTTCTGAAAGTATCTACCGACTTTTTAAATGAAGCTTCGTTTTGACGTTGCTGTTCTAGCTTTTTTTCTTCTTTTTTCTTTTTGCCCAAAGACACAAACAAATCTCGCATTTTCAAGATATCAGGCAATAAAGTTTTTCTAACATAATCTAGTACCGCCTGATAGCGAGGATCATCCGTTTTATATCCTTGACGATTGCTTAGAGCCATATCGGGTAACTCCGTCAGTTCAAAAATATCAACATGAAGTTGACCTACGACATAGACTTCATTCAATTTATTTTGTCCAACAACAGGAAGTATATTAAATTCGCCCATTTTTTGGTTGGCATACAGAGAAATAAAATTATCAGGAAAATCCGTTAACTCTACTTTTCTGCCGCGAGTTGATGTATAAGTTCCTATCCATCCTTTGATTTCTACGTTATATGTATGTTCAACACCAGATTTGTCATCCATACTAATGGGCATTGTTGCTAAAGGTTTATTTTTGCGGAGTTCTGCTATTTCATTTCCATATGGCGTCTGGAAAAAATCATTAAGATATGTAAATTCATCCCCTAAAGTAATTAGAGTAGAGAGTTCTGAAATCATTTCCTTATCAAAGTTCTCAATGGTTTCCGCTTCCGTTCCCCGAATTAGGTGAATTTTAAACTTCTCATTTACTAACGGGAATATCTTAAGTAAATTGCGTTTAATTGCCTTTAATGTACTATGAAGTTTGTACTGCGGATTCTGCATAACGACAGAAGTACCGTTGCCAGATACTCTTTCGAAAGAAATTTGCTCGTCAGTGAGCGGCACAAGTAAATTATTGTCGTTTATATGGCGAGATAATACAAACCCTGATTTTTCTCCATTTGAAATCGTCTTTATAAGAACGTTCTCAGAAACCGATAGGGCAGCTAGTTTTCCTACGCCTTTACGCCCCATTTTCTTCCGTTTCATAGGGGTTAGAGATTCGGCATCGGTATTTCTAGAAACCGCGGCAACATTAAGGTATTTCTGGATATCGCCGTCAGCATATGACATTCCTTTGCCGTCATCTTCAACGGTAATATCATCCTTGTTAGCAATGATATATACATTGTGGGCATCTGCATCGTAAGCATTAGCAATTAATTCAGCTAGCACATAATAAATGTTTGTATACAGGCTTGGACCTAATAATTCCAAAATACGGGGATCAATATTAAGTTTGTATTCTTTCTCTTTCATTTGCAATCGTCGCTTTCTTTTGTCTCTTTTTAGGTAAACTTCTAATTATACTTTCTCCAATCACTTCGCCCAAACGAGGCGGAACAGCATTTCCTATATGGCGTGCTATTTTCCTTATCGGAACTTCAACATTGCTAGGCGAAAATTGATAATCAGGAGGAAAAGACTGTAAAATAGCGCCTTCCCGTAAAGTAATCGCCCTGTCCTGTTCTGGATGTCCAAAACGTCCGGTTCCATAACCGATAAATTGTGTGGTGATAGTAGGAGACAAATCATCCCACTTCATTCTACCATATACTGATGCATAAGTTTTTCCGCCTTCTTTTTTATGGCAGTTTAATACTAAACGTTCAGGCCAATCACGCCATGTACCGCCGGGAACGGAATGTTGTATTCGTTCCAAATTGATAGGAGAGAGTGCTGGCGAAATATGAAGCCTATCGTTTTCATTTGCCTCTCCAGCGGAAATTCTCGGTAAGCTACCAATAGCGTCTCTAACTGTCAGATGTTTTTGATGTGTTGCATCAATAAGTTTTATTTCTTTGCGACGCGACGCAAGCAAAATCAACCTTTTTCTCCGTTGCGGTACGCCATAATTTGCGACATTTACAACTTGATAATTTACAATATAATTCAAGCCTTCTAACGTGGAAACAAAATCTTTAAAAACTTTTTCTTTTTCTAATTCTGGCACATTCTCCATTGATACTATGTGGGGACGAGTTTCTTCCACCAACCGCCCAAATTGGTATAGTAATTTCCAGTCTTTATGTTTAGAACGGTTTTGCTTATCTTTTTGATGGCTTGAAAAAGGTTGACATGGCGCACATCCGACGAGTATTTTAACGTCAGCGCCTCGCAAAAGGGCGCGTATTTCTTTTCCTGTGACATCTTCAACGCTTTTATGAATAAATGTGCAGTTGTTGTTGTGAGTATAAGCGTATTCGCAAGAATCATCAATATCAATTCCTGCTACAACTGGAATTCCCGCTTTTGCAAACCATAGGTAAGCCCGCCTACGCCGCAAAATAAATCAACAGCTTTAATTGTCATCGTTGTGTGTCCTTTCAGAAGAACGACTCAATATTGACTGAATTTTTCGACTAATATAGTTTCGTTTCTCTTTTTTAATTCGCATTCCCAAATACGCAGAACTTTCCATCCGCGTGCCTCAAACATGGCAGTCACATCTTTATCGTGCTTCATATTACGTTCGCATTTCTTTTGCCAGTATTCCTTATTTTCTGCCGGGCGTGTATTTCGGCAATCATGACCATGCCAAAAGCAACCGTCTACGAATACTGCAACTTTTTCTTTTAGAAACACAAAATCGGGATGTCCTTTGACCGGATAATTGCGCTTCCATCCAGTAATACCATTCTGTTTAAATATGTCTATCAATCGCAGTTCTGTTGATTTGTTCTTTTTTGATTTAACTTTTCGCATGATTTCAGAGCGTTTTTCATTATTAAAAATATCCGCCATGATAAATCATCTCGCCTCAAACTCAATGCGAAGGCTCGGATCAGTTTCAGCCTCAAGAACAATTTCGTTATAACGACCAATAATATCTGAAAGCGTAGAATTTCTCTTGCTTTCATCAAAAAGGCTATGTTCATATACATTGGACGAAAGGAATTGCTGAATATCCCAAACCTCAACGCGCCCGGCAAGGCCCGCATCTTCCGCAAGATTTAATGCTGTATGTACACGCTCAAAAATTGTAATGATGACAGGATGGCATCCGCCGCGCAAGTTCGCCTTGCATTTTTCAATCAGCAAAGCGCCGGGCATTGTTGTACAATGGATAATCGTGTTGTTTATAACAAAATCGCCGCTTCGTTCAGTTGGCGCGTCCGCAACAGAAGCGCCATGAATCTCAAATGCATTTTCAGGCATAATAAGACATAATTTCGCGGCTACTAAGTGCTGCAAAACCGTTCCCAAATACTGCGTTCCCGGATTTTGTTTCTGACGTTTCTTAGCCTGTTCAAATAGTTCGTCTAAGTTTGCTCCAATAGTTTTGGAAGTATCGGCGGTCAAAACAAACGGCTGATTTCTGAAATATTCTCTAACTTGTTCCGCCCAAAATTCTTCCACGATTGAAAAATCAACAGTTTCTTCTTCGTTCCATGCGTTGAGAAAATCAACGTACTTTATCATTAACCCCATACTTCCGCGACTGGTGCGCCCGCCTTCTGCGGATAATTGTTGTGTAATGCCATGCTCTTTTAATATTTTTTTGAGATTACCGCCGCCAAGTCCAGCAACCTGTCCTTTACTGCTTGTTTGAAAATCGTCTGGATTTAAGGGAAAATCCTTGTTCTGAACAAGTCGAGTAAATTGAACTACTAGCGACAGCGGCCCTTTCGTATAGATATTATTTTCCTCTTGAAATGCTTTTAATCTTTCTTCTGTACTAATCATCGTATACGGCCTCCGCAAGTTTTGTTAGGAAATTTTCTCCTATGAATTGAGCTACCGGCATTGCGACAGCATCTCCCATCGCTTTATAACCATCGTTGTAGCTACCGGGGAGAATAAAACTATCCGGCGCTCCCATCAATCGAGCGGCTTCACGAACAGTCAATAGGCGAGCATGAATCTCATCATTTTTTTTCACAACTAAATACTGTTTGCTACTTCCGCCTTCTGGCGTTCGTAAACAACCGGCAATACCATCGAAGCGCAATTCTAGCTGCTGCTCTCCATGACGTGTTCGGCGATAGCCCGTAGCATAAACCGTGTCATGCTCATTTAGCTTGATCTGGTGCCGTTCTGGAACAAGCGGCAGGACAGTATCTTTATCAAATTTTGTTTCTTCTTCAATAATATCTTTTAATGTGCTGTGGCGGCGCGGAGGTTTCTCCGCTTGCCACCAAATCCATCCGGGTAAAGACCGACCCAAATCAGAGGCAGCTTTATTATGCAGCCAGCAAGGGGCATCTCCGGTCAGATACGCCGGGATTGCATATCCATGTTGCACAGCAATAACAAAAACCCTCGGTCTTGACTGCGGAACAAAATGGGAAGCGTTTAAAACGATAGCTCCACAGTCGTAACCACGCTCCACAAGTGCCATATGGAGAACCCGATAATTATCGCCGCCATTTGTGGAAAGCAAGCCGGTTACATTCTCTAAAGTCAATATTCGTGGCTTTTCTTCCATCTCATCCAACACACGTAGCCATTCCCACACCAATCCGCTTCTGGATGCGTGAATACCGCCTAAAGAACCAGCCAAAGACAAATCCTGGCATGGAAAACTGGCCCAAGATAAATGAGCAAAAGGCAAATCCCTACCATTCACATCTTTTATGTCGCCAAGTTCAAAATGTTCGCAACCAAAATTAGCTTCATATACAGCCGCTTTCTGTTCGCTAATATCGTTAGCCCAAATTGGTATTCCGCAAACATACCTTTTAAGCCGTAGGCGACTAAACCGCTTCCGGCAAAGAATTCATGCATTGTCCAAGGCGCGGAGGACAAGTCGATATTTTGTTTTTTATACAGAGTGCGTTGCAGCAAACTTTTTTCCTCCCGTCTTATTTGAAGTTCGTTTGGTATTGGTCGGTTTTTGAGCATTCTCAGGAATAATCCAAATGCGGCTCATACGCATAGCGCCAACAATTCTGTTCTCTTTACAAAGAATTTGAACTTGACGCGGCGTTACGCCCCATTTTTCAGCAGCTTCCTGAACTGTTATATACCCATTCACTTGCGGCACCTCGAACCTGTATTTTGGATTTTGAAAACTGATATAATTATATTCGTTTGAGCGAAATAAAGCAAGGGATTTCAAGAGGATTTCTCGGCCAATTCTACAATAATACTACTCTGCTGATACAACCAGTCCGTAAATTCTTTCGGGCTGGCTGTTCTTTCTTTTACAGCCCGTTTTCTCTGCAACGCTTCTTTCTTGAACGCTTCAAAAGCGGTCAGCATTTCTTCCAGCCGGTCAGCCGGGAAGCCCGCTGTCCTTTTTGCCTTGTTGATCTTGTTGCGCCAGTTCTGGCACTCGTTTTTGTAGAGCAAATCGTAGTTGTTTTCTCTTGCCCTCTCGTCAAACTCCCTCTTGTTTTGAAGTGCCTGCTTCTTTCTGCATTTGTCGTTGCACAGTTCGTACCGCTGGCTTTTTGCGAGGAAGATATGTCCACAGACTTTGCATTTTCGGAAGCACAACCCCCAATCATTCAGCCGGTTCAGATAGTAGGTTATCAGCGGATAGAACGTGGTATAGGCCGCGACACATTCTGTCGTACGCCGGTTGTCCGGATACCAAAGGTCAAGCCGTGTTTCCGCTGCCGGTACGGAGCCGAATATCCGGCTGGAAATATGGAACGGCTGCGGCCTACCGGTATCGCTGTCAAATTGAAGCGGGCTTCTCTGCTGAAAGGTCATGGTAAAGTGACTAATTTTATCCATGAAGCGGTCACAGGCTTCCGCACGTTTCGCCGGTTCCCTTGCCAGCAGATAGCCATTCCAGATACGGAACGCAGCATACATCCGCAGCGGATCGCCGGTATCAAACTTTGTTTTCAGAAATTCCCCTGCGGCCTGCTCTAAGGCTGGCTGCTTCCAGCGGTTTGAGTGCAGGGCATCCCTCAGCGGAGCCAGGCCAAAGCGGTTCCATTCCCCGTCAGGGTCATGTTCAAACTCTGCAAGGAACGTTCCAAGCGGGCGTGTTGTATCGCACAGCACATCCGCATCCATATCCCCCTGTAATCGAAAGCGCACCTGTAATTCTTCCCCAATTAAAATCCGCTCTTTCATTTTCTTCCTGTCCAGCGTCAGGACGAACAAAATCCGGTCATAACACGGCTCATGCCGCACAAATTCCATTTCCATTCTATTTTCCTACCTTTGCTTATGGTAATTTTATAATTCTGTTATATCAGTTACACTCATAGTATCGTAAAAGTATTGTTTCGTCAAGGAGAAGTCGCTATGATAATTGCACATGGTAATTTCGTTCCATGTAGTACCTTGGCAAGTAAATGACCGTCCAAAAGGGATATGACCGGCAGGAGAAGTGACGCATCCGGCGCACCAATGCAAGGAAACGCCGCAGGAATGGGGCAGGATAACGGCTTTTGGGTAGAACGGCAACAGGAAGCAAGAGAATTGATTTTAATATGGGAGGAACTAAATGAGCGATAACAAGAGATTAAAAAATTATGATGATCTTCCGCTGGTGCTGGACGTGGCGGACATCCGGCGCATTATGGGAATTTCCAGAGTGAGCGCCTATGAGCTGGTTCACACCCCCGGTTTTCCGGCGTTCAGAAGCGGCAGGCTGATTAAGGTCAGTAAAAAGGCGTTCTTTGACTGGATGGAAAAGGGTACGGAAACCGTACCGAAAGGCAACAAATGAGCGCATGGTATCTTTCCCTATCTGGAATACTGCCGCCATTTTCAAAGGCGCATACAGAGGGGAAAAACCTTGAAAATGACACCGAAACGCTACACCAAAACCGTCTATCTGCGTATGTCGGATAGAAACGGGGAAAGGAGCCAATTACGCCGAGAATGAGCAAGAAGCGCCGGTTGGAGTGGTCTTTCTTCTTAAATGACCGCAGCCGTGTCACTTATAACGAGCTATGCCGCAGATGCCGCCGTGACTGCAAGCAGAGCTTCCGGGCAGTCGTGATCGAATGTCCGAAGTATCTTTCCAAGCGTTCCCGCAAAGGAGCGGAAAAAAAGAGGGAAAACGGAGCAGAGCCGGAAACGGCAGAAATCCCTTTGGAACAAAGGGCGCACTTCTATACATAGTCTGACGACCATGTATCGTGCGTCCTGCGGAGCCGCCCCCTGACCGCTGACAGCATCAGCAATCCGGGGGCCTGCGTCACTTCGTTCCGTACAAGGGGCTGCACCCCTTGCGCCGCTAAAGCGGCTATCCCTGCGCACCCGATGAAAAGATACACCCGCTTTGCGTCTGCATCTTTTCATCGGGTTTGATAGACGAATACCGACACCCTGACCGTTATCCATACGGTCATTTTTATTTCAGAGCAAAGGAGTGAGAACATGAGCAAATCTTTGGAAGAATTGCAGAGAGAGTACGAGAAAAACACCGTCAAACTGGAACAGGAAAAACGAAAGTTGCGCCGACTGGAAAACCGAAAATCCTATCTGGACAGCGGTTCCCGCAAACAGCGCAGCCATCGGCTGATTACCCGTGGGGCGGCGATTGAGAGCGTCATGCCGGAAGTGAAGATACTGACCGAGCAGGAATTTTATTCCCTGATGGAGCGCATTGCCGAATGGCAGCCGGTTCAGAACATGGTACGGCTTGCGGTTGAAAATCACAGCCAGCCGCAGGATGGTAACTGACGATGGCGCTTTATCATTTAACGGTCAGCCAGATCAGACGCAGCGCCGGACAGAGCGCCATTGCCGCCGCAGCTTACCGGGCCGGGGAGTGTCTTTACAGTGATTACTACGGCGAGTACAGTGACTACACCCGCAAGGGCGGCGTGATCTGTTCCGAAATTTTGTTGCCGCCCCATGCCCCGCTGGAATACCAGGACCGGGCGACCTTGTGGAATACGGTGGAACAAGTAGAGAAACACAAGAAAGCGCAGCTTGCTTACAGCTTTGATATTGCTTTGCAGAATGAACTTTCGATGGAAGAAAACATTGCGCTGGCGAGGGAGTTTGTGCAGCGCTGTCTGGTGGACAAAGGAATGGTTGCCGATTTTGCCGTCCATGCCCCGGACAAGGAGGACGGAGGCATCCCCAACCCGCACTTCCATGTGATGACGACCATGCGCCCCATCAATCCAGACGGCACATGGGGACAGAAGCAGCGCCGGGAATATGTGCTGGATGATGAGGGAAACCGGGTGCTGGATAGGAACGGCAAGCCCATGTTCAACGCCGTACCCACTACCGACTGGGGCAGCCCGGAAACGCTGGAAGAATGGCGGGAAGCATGGTGCCGGATGGTCAATGAAAAGTTTGCGAAAAAGGGGCTGGATGTTCGTATTGACCACCGCTCCTATGTGCGGCAGGGGATTGACTTGATCCCCACCGTCCATGAGGGGCCGACTGTCCGGCAGATGGAAGCAAAGGGCATCCGTACCGACAAGGGCGAACTGAACCGCTGGATTAAGGCGACTAACCGGCTGATGCTGGACATAAAAAAGAAAATTAAATCCCTGTTCGGCTGGATTTCAGAAGTCAAAGAGGAACTTTCCAAGCCTAAGACACCGAGCCTTGCCGACCTGCTGATCTCCTATTATCAGGACAGAAACGCCGGGGCATGGAGCCAGAAAGCTAAGGGCAAGAACCTGAAAGAATTTGCGGAAGCGGTCAACTACCTGATGGAAAACAAGCTGCTGACGCTGGAAGCGTTGGAATCCCGCCTGTCTGCTGTCAGCACAGAGTTTGACACATTGAGCGACACCATGAAAGCGAAGTCAGCCCGGATGAAAGAATTGCAGGAGTTGATACGGCAGGCCGAGAACTACAAGCGGCTGAAGCCGGTGTATGACGAGCTGAACGGTATCAAGTGGAAAAAACAGCGGGAGAAATTTGAAACCGCCCATGACGCTGATCTGCGGCTGTTTTATACGGCCCGCCGGATTTTGAAAGAGAAGCTGGACAGGAAGCCCATCACCCTGGCCGCATGGAAACAGGAATATGACCGGCTGCAAGCGGAGTATGCCAAGCTGTCCCCGCAGTATAAGCCGCTTCGGGAGGATTTAATGAAAATGCGCCGAGTACAGTACTGCGTTGACCGGGTATTGCAGCGGCGGCAGCCAGAACAGGAAGCGCCGAAAAAGAAACAGGATATAGAACTATGACATTTACTGGGAGGGAAGCATTTGAATGTGTTTGAAGCGGTGAAGCAGTCCGTCACTACCCGGCAGGC
>SCPN01000529.1_pt1 | contig 52004 bp, 58 predicted proteins | sample 6106831 | NCBI WGS metagenome assembly SCPN01 (sample SAMN10720447, study PRJNA508395) | human gut metagenome | isolation source: Participant 1, 0 month | reverse complement strand
TCTTCCATCCATTGATCGTCCTCCAATACACTCCCATCCCGGTCACTCCAACAAGCACCTCTGAGATCGGAAACGCAAACCAGGTAAACTGAAGTCCCAGAAGAGACAGCGCCCAGAAAATCGGGATCAGACAGAATATCTGGCGCATCACAGACAGGAACAGACTGACTCTTCCATTTCCGATCGCCTGAAAGAACACCGGTGTCATCAGTGAAAATACCGCCGGAATAAAACTCGATCCAATGATCGGAAACGCCGTTTTTCCGATTGCAATGACCTCACTGCTGTCCGAAAAGATCCGGAGCAGTTCCACCGGAAAGAACACGAAACAACCCCCCCCCGATCAGCATAAACCCACAGGAAAACAGATAACTGTCCTTCATGGTCTCCCGGCATCTCCCATAACTCTTCGTCGCGTAGTTGAAACTCAGCACCGGCACAATACACGTCTGCAGTCCCATCAGCGGGATAAAGAAGAAGGTCTGCATCTTATAATAAAGTCCTAAAACCGTCACCGCGGAATCCGAAAATCCCGCGAGGATCGCGTTTAAGATCACAATATACACCGTGTACATGGCCTGCTGTAAAATCGATGCGTATCCAAGCCAGTAGATCTGTTTTATGTAAACCTTCATTTTCCGAAACTCCGGCGGCCTGCGCACTCCCCCGAAGGCCGTGATCACAGCCGCGGCCACCTAACCGCAGACTGTAGCGTAGGCAGCTCCCGCCACGCCCATCTGCGGCACAGGACCAAGTCCGAAGATCATGATCGGATCCAGGACGATATTAGTCAGCGCGCCAACGGTCTGGGCGATCATCGGGCGCCGAATATTTCCCCTGGACTGGTGTACTTTCGTCCAGTTTCCCTCTAAAAACGCGCCAATACTGCCGATGCAGACGATCCGCCCGTAGATCACCGCGTCCTCGATCGCCTCCGGAGACTTCGCGCTTGTCATGACATAGGGACGCATAAACACGGCCGCGAGAACCGCAAATATAAGCCAGGTCATGAATTCCAGAACCATGCCGGTTCCCGCTGCCTCCTCGGCTTTCTGCTGGAATTTCTGCGCATACTGTCTCGCCATGTACGTGTTGACACCGACACCGGTTCCCACCGCCAGGGCAATAATGATAAGCTGCAGCGGATAGATCACCGACAGCGCTGTCAGCGAATTTGCGGAATACTGACCGACGAAAAAGCTGTCCACGATGTTGTACATGGCCTGAATGAGCTGCGCCAGCATGACCGGCGGCGCGATCTTCAAAAGAATCTTCGGAATCTTTTCCGTGCGGAAGAGATCCGTTCCAGTCTCCATCTTCTCCTTCATCACTCTTCCTCCTCCAGCGCGTCTTCCAACACCCGGTCATACTCCATGAACAGCTCCGTCATCATCCGGATCCGCTCTGCTCCGAGCTGAGCCGCCGCCCGCTCCTCCATAAGACTTAAAGAATGCAGGAGCCGTTCCGAATACTCTTCTCCGCTCTCCGTCAGCAATTCAGCGCCTCTTTCTGCGGTTTCATCTCCCTCGCTTTCATTGACCGCGATCATCTTTCCGCATCTCCGTGATCACATGGTTCACCGTCTGCCGCGGCAGCATATAAGAATCGCAGACCTGTTTCTGTGTGCAGGATCCATATTCCCGGATCGTATAGAGCACCAGCATCCGGTTATAGCTGACCTTATTTTTCTTCGCCCACACCGAGTAGACTCTTCGGCACCGGATGATCGCCTGGTTTACCTGGTCGTGAAGCTTCTGTATTTCATGGTCCATAATCGTTTTCTCCTTTTCAATCCCATTTGAGACTGAAAAGGAGTATACTCCCGTCACCATGATTTGTCAATCCCCGCAGCTCCGCTTCCACCATCAAAGTTCCACCTGCAATTCATGCCGATTTTCGACATCTTGTGCAGCGTTTATTGACAACACCCGAAAAAATGATATCCTAAAGATAACCGATTCCGTTGCAGGATCAGTTTTTTATACCATTTTTCAGCTTTTCTTACGAAAATAAAGGGGGAATCTCTATGAGAAGTACATATAAGAAACCACTGGCGCTCCTGTTGTCCGCGGCGTTGAGCTTTACACTGTCCGGCAGCCCCGTCTATGCGTCAAACAGCAGCTTACTGCCAGAAACAGGCACACGGAGCGCACTTCCGGCGCAGACGGCAACCTCTTCCAATGCTGTCACGCCGTCCAACGCCCCGGCTTCAGTGACTCCATCCAGCACTGCTGCCGCCATAGCCACCTTTTCCAATGCTGTGGAAAACCAGGAGCCCGTTGTTTCTGTGGACTACATTTCTGGAACAAAAGAATTCACCGATATCTTTGAGGCACTCGACTGGATCGTTCCGGGAGTGACATTCACCCTGCTCAGAGACACCACGATTACACGCCAGCTGAAGCTTGACGCCAACGTATGTGACTGGGATAATATAACCTTCGATCTCAACGGTTATACCCTGTCCGGAAATTTTGATGATGAGGCCGTTGTGTATTTCGATCCTGCGACAGCATATCATGTCGCATTTAAAAACGGAACCATCGAAAATACAGCGGAAAATGGTACTGCCGTTCAGTTATGGGACGGTCAGATAACCATGGAAAATATAAATATCAAAGGTGATTTTGTTATCAGATACACTTTTCTTAATTCCGGGGGCTATACACCGACCTTCCTCGGCGGCGGAACGATCAGCAGACTCCGCACGGAATCCGAATATCCGGCGGATTTCGGCAATGCCCTGGCCCCTGGATGTTACTTCGTTGATTCCGATGGCCGCCGCGTTCTGGGAAATGCCCTGGAACGCAGCACCAAACTGGAAAACGTCACAGTCATGACATGTGAGCATGAACAAGGATTTGTCAGGGATTCTGACCCCTTCTTTACCAGATATATCTGTCCAGTCTGCGGCAATGCCTGCACACATGATACCCGCAGTTCAGATGACAGGAAATGTGAGATCTGTCATATGGAGATCAACGATATTGTGTACAATCCCGGAGAGACGGAATATGTCACCTCCTTTCACGATGCAACGACTGCCGCGAATCGTTTCAGCAGCAGGATCCTTCTGTTAAGCGATCAGGATTCATCCTCCAATTTCGTCTTCGACAATATGACCGTTGATTTTAATGGTCACACAATGACCTGGACCGGAAGTCACGGTAACACAAGTATTTCCGGTACAGGTGTAACGTTGCAGAATACCGGCACCACCCGGGGACACTTTATCGGCACGCTCAACCTTTGGGGATCTTCCCCCAGACTGATCATCCCGGCCGGCACGAACCTTCTCATTGATGCTCTCGAGATCCCAGAAGGAACTGCCTCCCTCTCCGGCGGCACCTTCGGCATGATTACCGTTTCAAATGGCAATACCCTCAACGGCCTTCTTGCGCCAGGATACTGCTACGAACAGAATGGTCAGATCATCGTTCCATCCGCCAGCGACACAAAACTCACCAACGTGTCCGTGGTTCCCTGCGACCACACTTCGGCAGCCGTGACGACCACCAGCGGATCCACGATCATCTACAAATGCCCCTGCGGCAAGGTGACCTACACAGGCAGCGTGACAAAAGACGGAAAGACTCTGTACTATGCGGATCTTCAGGACGCCCTCGATCATGCGTCCGGCGGTACATTCCGTTTTCTCACTCCGTCTCTCAATACCCGGCTTATTGTCCCGAACAATGTGACGATCGATTTCACCAATATGTCGCTGTACCACGATACTTCAGACGCAGAACTGACCATCGCCGGCAGAGTCACACTCCTCAACCGTAAAACTCCATATGCGCTCATCCAGAATATTCCGATCGTTGTCAAGTCCGGCGGTACACTGATCGTTCCAAAATACTACAGCGCTTCAGAGAGGAACCAGTTGGACCTGTCCAACGGATCATCCATCACCATTGAGTCTGGCGGACATGCTGAACTATACAGCGGTACATACGGCTGGATCTACGCATACAAAGACAGTGAGATCCATGTTTCCGACTGCAGCACCCCGGTCCTTGTTATGAAGGACGGCAGCAGGGCAGTCCTGACCGGCGGCAGCTACCGGTCGCTCTATCTGGAAGGGCTCTGTGACGTAAAGATCTCCGGCGGAAGTTACGGCAGAATTGAGATCTATGAGACGGACCTTCAATCAGCTCTGGTTCGTCCGAAAGTCACTTACGCGGATTTCTCCGCTCTGCTGACGAATGGATCAGGATTTCAGAAGTCTGACGGCAGCTGGCTCTCCAAGAACGATGTAACCAGTTCTCCCGAATATATGAACAGAAAAAGTAAATATATTGAAGATGTGACCGCTGCGGACGCTCCTGTCCAGGATGCAGCCGTATATGCCCGGATTTCCGGTACAGAGTACAAAGAGTCTGTGAACGTCCAGTACAAAGCACGGACCGGCAGGAAATTCAGCCTGATGCCTGATATCCACTTCAGATCAGATGTAACTCCGTCTGCCTCCTGCCAGTGGTACCAGGTAAATTCCGACGGCAGCATGACGGAGATCGAAGACGCCTCAGACATGGCTCTCCACCTCTCTCCGACGATACCCGTCGGCACATACACCTATGCCGCGGAGATCACCTGCGGCGGATATATCTGCTACAGTGACCCGTACACCGTGACCGTCACTCCCCGGGAACTGGAGCTGACCGTCGATGAAGATTTCATCTCAAAAGTCTATGACGGTACAGCGGATGTACCCGACATAAAGCCTATATTCATTGCGGCTGGCGGCGGAGATCTCCCGGATGCAGACGAGATCACATGTCTGATCGGCGATTCCTGGTACTTTAATTCTCCAGCACCAGAAACACCAAATCCAGATTTTTCCGATGAAAAAGGGGTAAGCTTCCTCTGCACCCTGACAAACCCGAACTACTCGTTTGCAGGCGGGGAAACGGAAAAACGTTTTTTCTGCGGTCAGGCACCGTACATCAAAAAAGCCACCGCATCCAATGCAAAACCAGGAACCATGACTGTCCTCAATCATACGGAAGCCGCGTACCGCTTTGACCTCAGTTCCCTTCTGCCGGAGCTCGACACGCCGAAGAAATACGGCACGGTCGAATACCATCTTGAGGACGTGGCTCTCGGAGACTATTACGACAGCGGCGCGTCCATCTGTGATGGAGTACTGACACTTCCGGTCCGTCCGGTGGATTCTGCGCTGGAGCAGCAGATCGGCACCGTGACAGTTAAAGTCATCTCCCAGAATTACCATGACTTTCTCCTCACGCTCCAGGTCAGCGCTGTCAACAATAAGCTGCCCGACAGCGGCAAAGACAATAAGCCAGGCGGGAACTCCGGCGGCAATACTTCCGGCGGTGGAAATTCTTCCTCCAATGGCAGTAATTCCGGCGGAAACAGTTCTTCCGACAGTGACAGCGATTCTTCCTATGAAGATACGTTCCTGTCCTCAGACTACTCCGGACAGGCACAGTCCAAATCTCCGTCCACGATCAGCATTCCATCCGCTGTACCGGATAAGAACGGTAATGTAACTCTCGATCACAATATGATCCAGTTCGCCATCAAAGCCGCCCGGAAAACTGTGAAAAAGAATGGCAGATCTGCAAACGGCATCGCGGTGTCCATCCCTGTGGTATCAGAAAAGAGTCATTCCGCATTCTCCGTGACGATAAGTGCCCGCATTCTCGACACACTGATCCGCGAAAACGTGACTCATTTAGCGCTCGGACTTGACGGCGCTTCGACCGCATACCTGGATGCAGACCTGTTAAGATGGCTGGATGCCAGATCTGCCGATGCAGATATCCTCATCAGGATCCAGCCAGCAGTCCAGATCACCGGCAGCGCAAAACCGGCTCATACGCTGTCTGTATTTCTCTTTACTGGCGGAAAAGAGACACCTGTCACTGATTTTGGCAATCTCTCGATCACAATAAAATAATTATGCGTATGTTTTCTTACGGTCAACGCAGCAAGTGCGCCGACCTACTGAACAGTTACAATTCTGCTTACATCTGCATTTCTGACGTGTAATTGCGAAAAAAAGCAGGTCTACATCGGTGTTTTTCACCTGCAGACCTGCTTTTATTATGCATAACCTTTCGATTTTAGTTCAGGAAGTTCTCAATAATAACGTTCTCCGCCTCTTCCTCGGTAAGTCCCAGCGTCCGAAGCTTTAAGAGCTGCTCATCGTTGATTCGTCCGATGGCCGCCTCATGGATGATCGCCGCGTTGAGATCTCTCGCGCGGATCTCCGGGATGGAGCCGATCTCGGCGTGATCCATAATAATGGAGTCACACTGGATATGGGCCTGGCATTTGTTGTTTCCGACCGCCTTCGGGTGGAATGTCTGGACGGAATTGCCCTTTCCGACGGATCTGGAGATGATCTGGGCGGAGCTGTCCTCGCCATTTAAGCGGACCTCAATGTTTGACTCCGCCGTCTGGTCTCCCTCGGTCATGAGGCGCTCGGTCACATACAATCTGGAGTTTTTATCCATCTCCACAAGCGTCTCGCGGACTGTGGAGTCAACGCCCTTGATCTGCGCCGTATCCAGCGTAAATACGGAATTTTCTCCCACATAGATATTCGTCACCGGATTCAGCACACGGCCACCGGTACCATTTCCCTCGCCGTAGTGTTTCTCCTGATAACAGACGTTGGCGTTCTTTCCAACATGGAATGTGTGGACGCCGTCATGTCTGCTCTCGTTGCATCCGCTGTTGTGGATTCCGCAGCCCGCGACGATGGTCACGTCCGCGCCGTCCGCGATATAAAAGTCGTTGTATACAAGGTCTGTCATGCCGGAAACGCTGACAACTACCGGGATATAGACTTTCTCACCCTTTGTATCGCCGTCGATATAGATATCGATGCCCGGCTTATCCGTTTTCTTCTTAATCTTAATATGCTCACTGTCACCGTGGCAGATGGATGTTCCGTTCTGGCGCAGGTTGAAAGCGCCTTTCTGGGAAAATCCGTTGTCGTTGATGACCTTTAATACTTCTTCTACTACATGATCCAGCTCTACCATTACGCTCTCACCCCCGCTTTTCCTGCACATGTATGGCATTTATCAAGACCGTTCAGGCACGGCAGGACATCTTCCTTCAGGCCTTCCGCCTTGATCTTTCCGTCGTCGATCACCATGATCCGGTCTGCCATGCTGATGATCTTCTCCTGGTGGGAGATCACGATCAGGCTCTGCTTTTTCTCCTTGTGGATCTCCTCGAACTTGTGGATCAGCATGGAGAAGCTCCAGAGATCGATTCCAGCTTCCGGCTCATCGAAGATACATAAGGTATGTTCCTTCGCGAGAACCGTAGCGATCTCGATTCTCTTCATCTCGCCACCGGAAAGTGTTCCGTCGATCTGACGGCCTAAATATTCCTCCGCGCAGAGTCCCACGTCGGACAGAAGCCTGCAGCACTCCTGATCTTCCAGCTCTCTTCCTGCTGCCAGCGCAAGAAGTCTCTGCACCGTCATTCCCTTAAATCTCGGCGGCTGCTGGAACGCATAGCCGATCCCGGCGTTGGCGCGGTGGTTGATATCAAAATCCGTGATATCTTCCCCGTTTAAAAAGATCTTTCCGCTCTCCGCCTTCTCAATTCCGATCAGGACCTTCGCCAGTGTGGACTTTCCACCACCGTTTGGTCCCGTGATCACCAGCATCTCCCCATCGTCCACCTGGAAAGAAATATGATCCAGAAGACATTTCTTTGATCCATTGTCCTCCACATTGAGGACCAAGTTTTCCGCTTTTAACACAATTTCACCTCTCTGTATCTATCAATGGGCTCAGACCCTGTCGGATAAAAGCCCCTGTACATCGACACCATTCCTGCGTCTGTATCCAAATATAAACTGTATTTATCTGGTAGGAATAAGTGTATTATAACGCAAAACCGATAATTTCGCCATCAAATTATAAGATTCTCCGGTTGTTCCTTTTTTTATACATTCTTCTGCGTTCTGATTATACCTTCCATCGGTTCTATTCCAATTTTAGTCTCCCCGACAGTTCAAATTGCCTTTTTTCATATTCTATGATAGACTATCCCTTACACGCACTTTTACACAAATGTATTTGTGATAAAAACATGAGGAGAAATTAATTATGAATCGTAAACGAAGTTCGTTCTCCGGAAAGCTCGGTTTCGTCCTGTCGGCGGCGGGCGCGTCCGTAGGACTTGGAAACATCTGGCGTTTCCCCTATCTCGCAGCAAAGTATGGCGGGGGAATCTTTCTACTCGTCTATATCATTCTGGCACTGACCTTTGGCTACACGATGATCGTGGCGGAAACTGCTCTCGGCCGCATGACCAAAAAGAGTCCGGTGGGTGCCTATGAATCCTTCGGAAAGTCAAAATGGCTGTCCTTCGGCGGCTGGATCAATGCTGTGATCCCGATCCTGATCGTCCCGTACTATTCTGTGATCGGCGGCTGGGTCATCAAATATCTGGCTGAATACCTTCTTGGACATGGACAGGCCCTTGCCACAGACGAATATTTCTCCGCGTTTATTTCCAACGGTCGTTCCACGGAGATCTGCTTTATTCTCTTCACCCTGTTTACAGTTGTTATCATTTACGCAGGTGTACGCAACGGGATCGAGCGTGTATCGAAGTTTATGATGCCGATCCTCGTGGTCCTTTCCCTGCTCATCGCGGGCTATTCCGTATCGAGACCAGGGGCTATGAGTGGTGTGAAATATCTGCTGGTACCAAACCTTGAGAACTTCTCATGGATGACGGTGGTATCCGCTATGGGACAAATGTTCTACTCCCTGTCCATCGCCATGGGAATCCTTATCACCTTCGGTTCCTACATGAAAAAAGATACTTCGATCGAAGATTCCACCCAGAATGTTGAGATCTTCGATACCGCGATCGCGATCATGGCCGGTCTCATGATCATCCCGGCCGTCTTCGCCTTCTCCGGCGGTGACCCGGATACCCTGCAGGCCGGCCCTGCGCTGATGTTCATCACGATCCCGAAGGTGTTCGCAAGCATGGGACTCGGAGCCGCAGTCGGCATCCTGTTTTTTGTCCTGGTCCTGTTCGCGGCTGTCACAAGTTCCATCGCCCTGACCGAGAGTGCCGTCTCCACTTTTGAGGATGAGCTGCACTGGAGCCGGAAAAAGGCGACGGTATTTATGGCTGTCATTATGCTCCTGCTCGGAACGCTCTCCTGTCTCGGCTATGGTCCACTGGCCGGTGTGACCGTGATCGGAATGCAGTTCCTTGACTTCTTCGATTTCCTGACAAACTCTGTCATGATGCCGATCGCGGCGATCGCGACCTGCCTTCTCGTATCGAGAGTCATCGGAGTTGCAAAGATCGAACAGGAGGTCACAAACGGCGGTCATCCGTTCCGCAGAAAAGTGATCTTCCAGTTTATGATCCAGTATCTCTGCCCGATCTTTGCGGCTATCATACTGATCAGTTCTGTGGCGAACGCGTTTGGGTGGATCTCGATGTAACATCCACCCATCCTTTTGCTCCTGCAGCCCGCTCGAGCTCCGGGATCGTAAGTTTTACCGCACTGTGGTCATTTCCCGCAGCCGGGTACACCGATTGTGAACTGCTTCAGGCTGTCGTAGATAGACCTCGATCCCTCGTTGATCCCAAAGGGGCACACGCCCCCCGGCGCATGGCCGATCCGCGCTTCTACCTGATCAAACGGGATCATCTTCGCCTTTACATGAAATGTATCTTTATATTTGTGGTTATCGACCTTTGCCGTCCCTTCCGTCAGGATCAGGACGGCTTTTTTCAAGTGACATGATTCTATTTCTCCTTTGTTGATAATCCGCTGACTGGATTTTCGATCTCCGTAATATCAGCATCCAAATAATTTTGCAGTCTTCTCCATCCGCTCCGCGATCGGAACGCCAAACGGGCACCGTGCTTCGCACAAATGACATCCGATGCACTCCGATGCCCTATGTTCCAGCAGCTCATAGTGAGACTGCACTGTCGCCGGGATCTTCGGCTGCATGGTTGCCAGATCATAAAACTTGTTGATCATGGCAATATCCAGATTTGCGGCACACGGCTTGCAATGTCCACAGTATGTACATTCGCCCCGATAAGAATGGAACGGTGCATTCGCGATCACAGATGCATAATCTTTCTCTGTCTCTGAGGAGCTCTCATATCCCACTGCCGCATCCACCTGCTCCTTTGTGTCATATCCACACATGATGGAGCAGACAGCCGGTCTCGTCAGCGCATAATGGATACACTGGACCGGGGTAAGACAGACACCGAACGGAGATCTCTTCGCATCAAAAAGTCTTCCTCCCGCAAATCCCTTCATGACCGTGATCCCCACATCGTTCTCCTCACAGGCCTTATAGAGCATCGCCCGGTCCGGATCGATCCCCTTAAGTCCCGCGTCAAACTCCTCCGCAAACATCGTATCGATATCCTCACTCGCCGGCAGCATATCAAACGCCGGGTTGATACTGAAAAGGATCATCTCTATATATCCGGATTCAACCGCCTTCATAGCTACCTTTGGATTGTGGGAGCTCATGCCGATGTGCCGGATCACGCCTTTTTCTTTCAGCTCCATCACATAATCCAGATAATCAGAGTGCTGGATCTTCTCCCACTCTTCCTCAGAATCCACATAGTGGATCATTCCGAGATCGATATAGTCGGTCTGCAGTCTCTTTAAAAGGTCCTCAAAGGCCGGACGCACATATTTCATCTCCCGAGTGCGGAAATACTGTCCGTCCTTCCAGGTAGACCCGATGTGTCCCTGAATGAACCACTGATCCCGGTTCTCTTTAATTCCCTCACCGATGATATTTCTCGATTTCGGATCCGCCATCCAGCAGTCCAAAATATTGATCCCTTTCTCTGACGCATACCGGATCAGCTCAATACCCTCAGTTTCCGTATGCCGTTCCAGCCATTCCCCGCCAAATCCGATCTCACTCACCATGAGATCTGTTTTTCCTAATCTTATTGTCTTCATATATTCCCTCCGATCATCTGTTGCCTCCGGCATTTCTCCTATCAGGATCCTACTGAAATGCCCCCGGTCCGTCGCTCTCCGAAACGAATTTCGCGATCTTCACCGCTCCATTTCCATTCTTATCCACAGCATAGAACGTATACGTTCCTTTTTCCGTGATCTGGAACGCCGCCATATCCTTCTCATTCACCGTAAACGCCGTTCCTTCCACAGTCCCGTTCGCAAACTCCCCTGCCGTGTGTTCTCCCTTTGCATAGAAAAGCTTATCAAGATCCCCATCAATATCGAGGACGCGGACAGTCAGATACATTCCGCCATTCCGGTTCGAGGTCTGCATCTCCAGATATGGAGCCGTTCCGTTCGCCGGTCTCGTTCCACCGATCTGAAATCCCTTTCTTGAGAGCCTGCTGATATCATAAGACAGCGCCGCGCCCACATTCAGCCTGCCGCCGGACACCGTCACTTCCTTGAGACTCTCCATCGGTGTCACCGTGGACATCAGGATCTCCTTCACATCCGCAACCCCGATCCCGTCAAAATACGAATAGATCATTGCAGCCGCACCGGACACCATCGGCGCCGCCATGGATGTTCCGCTCATGTATCCATAGGTGTTTCCAGGGGTCGTACTTAAAATATAACTTCCCGGCGCCGCAAGATCCACGGTCGTTTTTCCATAGTTGGAGCTTGCGGACAAGGCCCCATCAAAGCTCAGATTCGCGACGGAAATAATATTGTCCAGATCATACGCAGCTGGATAAAATGGGATCATATCCGTATCAACGCCTTTTCCCGTCTTCGGATTTCCGTTTCCTGCTGCCACTACAAACAGCATACCGGAATTCTTCATCGCCTCATATAATGCCTTATCATCTGTCGTTGACGTCAGGCTCAGGTTGCAGATCACCGCTCCGTTATCCTCCGCATATTTGATCGCCTTGATGACAGCCGCCGTGCTTCCGCCGCCGTCATTTCCTCCAAGGGCCTTTAACGCCATCACCCGGACGCGGTTTCCTGGCACGATTCCCGAGATTCCGATCCCGTTTCCTGTCCCGGCACTGATCGTCCCGGCCCCGTGGGTTCCGTGGCTGTCCTCATTCCCGGTGAAGATCTGATTGTTATTATTGTAAAAATTCCACCCATACCGATCATCCACGTAGCCGTTTCCGTCATCGTCGATGCCGTTTTTCGGAATCTCATCGGTATTGACCCATAAAGTGTCCTTCAGATCTTCATGAGAAGCATCAATTCCCGTATCGATCATCGCGACGATGGTATCATGGCTTCCATTCCCATATGTCTCCCAGGCCTGTTTCAGGTTGATATCCACGCCGGAAACTGCCTGTCTCTTCTTTACCTCCACGAGAGTTCCAAGAAGCTCCGCATTCTCCGACGGCTGCCCGAACGGATCCGAGTAAACCGGATACTTCGTAATCTCTTCCGACGTGAACGATCCATCGTTGAAGAACGCCCACTGCTCCGATGCGGACGGGTCATTCGTCTGAAGCTTTTCAGACGCATACGCCATAGACGGCTGTCCCGCTGCCGCGAGCATCACCGCCGCCATAAATCCGGCCGCACGTCTGCAGACCGTTTTTCTTTTTCCATAATCATTCTGAGCCATAAAAATTCTCTTTTCTCTCTCCATTTCCAGCCCTCCAAAGCGGACATTCACAATTCTCTTCCGTTGTTTGCTGGTCTGTGTTTAGATCTATTTTTTAATTTTACCAGATATTCTTGTCTTTTTCATGAATTATTTCTTTTATTTGTTAACATCCGGGATTTTCAGTTCAGAAAATTCCTACCCGCCTACAGTAACGATTTTCTCCCCTGCTTCACGTTTTCTACAACCATCTACTGGACTTTTCATATATAAAAGCCGGACATAACGTGAATTTCCCGAAAAAACGGGCAGGATGACCTATTTTTATCATCCTGCCCGTTTTCGTACCGTATTAATTCTGCTGATCCATCGGATCCTGTCCGTTTCCAGCCTGCGGCATCCGCTGCCCATCAGCTGCTCCGGCATATCCGCCGTTCTCATTCGCCGGCACACTCTGCACATGTTCTGCATCTTGCACGCCCGGATCCTGTACCTGTGTAGTCCCAGCAGCCTGTACCGGCTGGCTCGCCGCGTCCTCCGCGAACTCGCCTCCCATACGGCTCTTCTCTTCTTTCTTTCCTTCCTCCGGCTCCGGGATTCCCTTCACCTGGCGGAAGATCTTCATGAACTCCTTGCCTGTGATCGTCTCTTTCTCGATCAGGAACGCGGCGATCTGATCCATCGCTTCGCGGTTTTCGGAGAGAAGACGTTTTGCCTCAGCATACGCCTCTTTCAACATCTTCATGACTTCCGTATCGATCTCAGCGGCTGTCGCGTCACCACAGTTTAAGACAGTGCGTCCTGTCAGATACTGGTTCTCCTGAGTCTCTAATCCCATAAGGCCGAACTTCTCAGACATACCGTACTGGGTGACCATCGCTCTCGCGATCCTTGTCGCCTGCTCGATATCGTTTGCCGCGCCTGTCGTTACCGTATCAAATACAAGTTCCTCAGCCGCACGGCCTGCAAGAGAAACAACAAGCATTGCCTGAAGCTCTTTCTTCGTATTTAAGTATTTCTCCTCCTCCGGAACCTGCATCACGTAACCCAGCGCACCCATAGTACGCGGAACGATCGTGATCTTCTGAACCGGTTCAGCGTCTTTCTGAAGAGCGGTGACAAGCGCATGTCCAACCTCGTGATAGGAGACGATCCGGCGCTCTTCCTTGCTTAAGATCCTGTCTTTCTTCTCTTTTCCGACAAGGACAAGCTCCACTGCCTCAAAGAAGATCCTTCTGGGAAACTGCCTGACGTCCGTTTTTGACCGCATTGATGGCTGCCTCGTTCATCATATTCGCGAGATCCGCACCCACAGCGCCGGACGTCGCAAGGGCAATCTCCTCGAAATCGACGGTCTCATCCAGACGCACATCCTTGGAATGTACTTTTAAGATATTCACACGGCCTTTCAGGTCCGGTTTATCGACGATGACACGTCTGTCGAAACGACCCGGTCTCAAAAGCGCCGGATCCAGAATCTCCGGACGGTTCGTCGCGCCAAGAACAAGAAGTCCCTTGGAGGAATCAAATCCATCCATCTCGGAAAGCAGCTGGTTTAAGGTCTGCTCTCTCTCATCATTTCCACCTAACCGGCTGTCACGGCTGCGTCCGATGGCATCGATCTCATCGATGAAGATGATACACGGTGCGGACTGCTGTGCCTGCTTGAAGAGATCACGGACACGGGACGCGCCCACGCCGACGAACATCTCCACAAAGTCGGAACCGGAAAGAGAATAGAACGGAACATGGGCCTCACCGGCTACCGCCTTCGCGAGCAGTGTCTTACCGGTTCCCGGAGGTCCCACAAGGAGAGCTCCTTTCGGCAGTTTTGCACCGATCTTTGAATATTTCTGGGGATTATGCAGGAAGTCGACGATCTCCACAAGGGATTCCTTCGCCTCATCCTCGCCTGCCACATCCGCAAACGTAACTCCTGTCTCCTTCTGGACGTAGACCTTGGCGTTGCTCTTTCCGACGCCCATCATTCCTCCGCCGCCCATCCGGCTGTACATCATATAAAGAAGTCCGATCATAAGCGCTGACGGGAGAACCCAGCCCATCAGAAAATTCAAAATATTCGCGCTCGTGCTCGTATCCTCCGCCACAACATGGACTCCGTTGGAATCTAAAAGTCTCTCTGCCAGATCGGAATCCGGAATTCTCACTGTATAATATTGGATAAAGCGGGAAAGCTTCGTGGAAGAAGTCTTCGGCGTTAAATAGATCCGGTTGCCGGAAAGCTTCGCCGTATCGATCTCTCCCTCTTTCAGGTACTCCACAAATTCCTCATACCCCAGTTCCTGAGTCTGGTTTTTGCGGACCATGTTGTTCATAACGGTCACAGCGATCAGCGTGATCACAAGAATCAGGGCAAGCACCCCGACATTCTGCCCGCTCGGCCGCTTTCTGCCATTTCTGTTCTGATTGTTGTTGTCCATTGATTTTCTCCACTTCTTTTGCGCATATATCACATGTGGGTATACTGACCCATGATTTTGTGATACCTAATCATTATAAGTTGAGTTTCCCCATAAGGCAATAAAAAAAGTATGAAATTTATCTATTTACAAAAAATTTCAGAAAAGCTACAATACAACATGGGCGGCTTGTTTTATCTCAATCGAGAAGACTTCCACCTCTTTCCAACATAATACCGGATATATTGAAAGGTTTATCATCATGAACACCGTCACACACCCGATCCCACCTGTTTTTGACTCCGGCTCCCGGATCCTGATCCTTGGCTCCTTCCCGTCTGTCAAATCCAGGGAAGGTCATTTTTTCTATCATCATCCGCAGAACCGGTTCTGGAAGACTCTGGCCGGAGTCCTTAAGAGCCCAGTCCCCGTCTCCATTGATGAGAAAAAGGAATTTCTCCTCTCCCATCATATCGCCCTCTGGGACGTGATCGCATCCTGTTCGATCGAAGGTTCCAGCGACAGCTCCATCCGCGATGTCGTGCCCAATGACCTCTCCCGGATCCTGTCTGCCTCCAGTATTCAGGCAATCTTCTGCAATGGGAAGACCTCCTGGAACTATTATAAAAAATATCAGGAGGCCGTGACCGGAATCCCGGCAGTCTCCCTTCCCTCCACGAGCCCGGCGAACGCGGCGTGGACGCTGGAGAAATTAGAAGGAGCCTGGAGTGTGATTTCAGATTATCTCGAATAAAAAATTATGAATTACTTTCCTGTTTTATTTTCCTTTTTCGATGGAAACTATCATTCAGGAGGTGATTTCATGAAAAACTCATCAAAGAAACAGCTTTCCAGCACCGACTGGGACATCGATATCCAGTCCTGCTCCGCCACCGACTGCACCGGCCTGATCCCGGCGCTCCCGGAGACCGACGCAGAATTAGAACATTATCAGGAGCTCTACCACTACCTGCCGGATTCCCCGGACCAGACAGCTGATGATTCCGACCATTATAAATCCTAAACCAACACGAAAGAAGCATTTAAAGTTATGTTAACCGAATCCATCTACAAATCATGCACTCTCTGTCCCAGGGAATGCCACGCCGACCGTACAATCTCCACCGGCTTCTGCGGCGCCGGGCATGAGCTTCGCGCCGCCAGAGCCGCTTTACATATGTGGGAAGAGCCATGTATCAGCGGTACCACAGGAAGTGGAACCGTCTTTTTCTCCGGCTGCACCCTGCGCTGCGTCTTCTGCCAGAACTTCCAGCTGAGCCACGAAAATTACGGGAAAACAATCTCCGTCTCCCGCCTCGCCGATATCTTCCTGGAGCTTCAGGAAAAAGGTGCCGCAAACATCAACCTCGTGACCGGAACCCAATTTGCCCCCTCCATCATCCGGGCTCTGGATCTCGCAAAGCCGAAACTTCAGATTCCTGTTGTCTTCAACTGTGGGGGATATGAAAAGACCGAGACGATCCGGGAGCTCGCCGATTATGTCGATATCTGGCTTCCGGATCTCAAATACATGGACAGCAGTCTCGCAAAAAAATACTCCTCCGCACCGGACTATTTTGAAAAAGCTTCCACTGCCATAAAAGAAATGATCCGCCTCACCGGCGGACTTTCCTGGAATAAAAAGAACCCGGCTATGTTAGACCGCGGTGTCATCATCCGCCATATGGTCCTGCCGGGCGCAAAAGATGACTCGATTCGTCTTCTCCGCTGGATCAGGGAAAATCTCCCGGAACATCAGTACCTCATCAGCATCATGAGCCAGTATACGCCGTTCTACAGGAGCGCCGAATATCCGGAGATCAACCGACGGATCACCTCCTATGAGTACAACAAAGTCGTTGATACCGCTATCGATCTCGGTCTCACGGAAGGTTTCATGCAGGAGAGAAGCAGCGCAAAAGAAGAATATACGCCGCCATTTGACTGTGAGGGCATCTAATCGCAGCATGAAAAGTGGGTACCGAATCAATTTTCTTGTTTCGATACCCACCTTAATGTTCTGCGTTATCCAATGGATCTTACCTCGTTTCATTAGATTTTGTTTTCTATATGAAATTTTTCTTTTTCACTCCACCGGCTTTTTCCGAAATCTTATCTTTCTTTTCATTCTCATATCGATTATTGTATTTCTCTTTTTGATACTTTCTCGTCATATCTTGAAGGATTTCAAATAATCTTTTTTTCGATCAATTACCCGGTTTTGTGTTTTTCCTTTGTTCCAGATTTTTCAAATTTGAAAAATGGAACGAGACTTATGTGTTCGGTGGACTGTACCTCCTTTACTTAGATTTTTTTAAGTACGAACCTTTTCGTCTTCTTTGCTTTGTTCTCTCTTTCTTTTTGTTGTCTTTATTATATTCGATAACTTCTTATTTGTCAATATGTTTTTAGAAAAAAATATTTTTATTTTATTGTTATTAGTTTATTGTTTCATTGTATATAATTATTCAAATAATTCTATTATTTTATAAAAGGAATTCACTCTCCTTTTCACCCCCCTTTTTCCGTCCTGCTCCAACCGCAATGACCTTTCTATATGGACCCTACGGCTTTCTCCTCTCCCCGCATCCGCGGAACAAAACTGCGAACGCGATGGAGATCCCGGCCACCATGAGAAACAGATCTGAATACGTGCCGAAGGCCACTGAGACTTTCTCCCAGGAATCACCTGCGATCCGTCCCGCATAGACGAGAACCGTGTTCCACAAAAGACTTCCTGCCGTGGTAAACATAAGAAACGGCAGAACCGGCATCCCTGCAATTCCTGCCGGGATCGAGATCAGGCTGCGGACGATCGGAACCAGTCTGCATAAGAACACCGCTGATCTTCCACGATCCCGGAACCAGCCTTTCGCGAGATCCACATCCTCCGGCTTAAAATGCAGCAGATGTCCGGTTCTTCCACAGAGAAGCTTTCGGAACACCTCAGCCGGCAGAAATCTTCCCACACTGTAAAGAATCACCGCTCCCACCAGCGACCCGGCCGTCGCAGAAAAGATCACGCTTCCCGGTGTCATATCCGTGCAGACTGTCATGACACCCCCAAAGGTCAGGATCACCTCCGATGGGATCGGTGGAAAGAGATTTTCCACTAAAATAAGGAGGAACACAGCAAGATTGCCGTATTCCCCCATTAATCCCAGAACCAGTTCCCGCATATCAGCACCCCCGCTTTACCATGGATACAATATATGCGGGATCCGGTCTGACTTATTCTGTTTTTATCCGCTTCCGGAAGTGGTCAGTGCCTGTCAAAACTCTTTCTGGTTACTGACCATTGTACTTCTCACTCTGCTCCGCGATCAGCGCTGCGTCATCGAAGTAGTTGATCTTCATAGCCGCACGCATTTCCTTTAATGTCTGTGCAGCCACGCGTTCTGCCTTCTCACTTCCGCTCTTTAAGATCTCGTATACAGCCGGGATATCCTGTTCCCATCTTTTTCTTCTCTCACGGATCGGGCGAAGCTCCTCCTCGATCACACGGTTTAAGAATTTCTTGACCTTTACATCGCCAAGTCCGCCGCGGGAATAATGCTCCTTCACCTCATCCAGATTCTTGTAATCCGGCCAGAACTCTGCGAAATACTCGTCCTTGCAGAATGCGTCAAGGTATGTGAAAACGGTGTTTCCCTCTACCTGTCCCGGATCACTTACCTTTAAGTGGTTCGGATCTGTGTACATGGACATCACTTTCTTCTTTACGTCCTCTTCCTTATCAGAAAGGTAGATGCAGTTTCCTAAGGATTTACTCATTTTTGCCTTTCCGTCAATACCCGGAAGACGGCGGCACGCGTCATTGCTCGGAAGAAGAATATCCGGCATAACAAGGGTATCTGTATTGTACACCGTATTGAATTTGTGAACGATCTCTCTTGTCTGCTCCACCATCGGCATCTGGTCCTCACCAGCCGGAACCACGTCTGCCTTGAAAGCTGTGATATCGGCAGCCTGACTGATCGGATAGGTAAAGAAGCCGACCGGGATGCTGGCCTCAAAGTTTCTCATCTGGATCTCACTCTTTACGGTTGGGTTTCTCTGCAGTCTGGAAACCGTAACGATGTCCATAAAGTAAGCGGTCATCTCATAAAGCTCCGGCACCATGGACTGGATAAAGATCGTGGATTTTTCCGGATCAAGACCTGCAGACAGGTAATCGAGTGCAACCTCCAGAATATTCTGGCGGACCTTCTCCGGGTTATCCGCATTGTCTGTGAGCGCCTGGGAGTCAGCAATCATGATATAGATATCGCTGTACTCTCCGGAATTCTGAAGCTCTACTCTTCTTCTAAGAGATCCTACATAATGTCCTACATGAAGACGGCCTGTCGGGCGGTCTCCTGTTAAAATAATCTTTCCCACAACAATATTCCTTTCTCTCCTGTGATGTCAGGTTTCTGTGATACCGGCGGATCCACGACTGCAGTCCCATTTCGATCTCCAGAAATCCTGTCGGCTGACCCCAAATTTCAGGCTACAGCCGGTGGATGAAAATTCCGCTTCGCAGTTTCGGTTCAAACCAGGTCGATTTCGGCGGCATCAGAAGCCCCGCGTCCGCAACAGACAGCAGTTCTTCCATCGATGTCGGATACATGGAAAAGGCGATCTTCATGTCCGCCTCACAGCGGCGCTCCAGTTCTTTCACGCCGCGGATCCCGCCCACAAAGTCGATGCGCTTATCCGTTCTCGGGTCTCCGATTCCAAGCACCGGAGCCAGGAATTTCTCCTGGAGCACGGACACGTCAAGTCCCTTCACCGGATCATCCGGTCGGACTCCCGCCTTTAATTTCAGATCATACCATGTTCCTCCGAGGTACATGCCGACCTCACCGCGTTCCTTCGGCTCCACACCTTCCTTTAAAGGTCCGGAGACCTCAAAAAGCTTCGAAGCTTCCTTTAAGAGCTCCTCCTCCGAGTGTCCGTTCAGATCCCACACTACACGGTTATACGGCAGGATCGTCAGTTCATCCTCTGAGAACAGTACGGAAAGGAAGTAGTTGAACGGGGCGTCCTTCGGCGCGTCCGGGTGTTCCGCCCTGCGCTTTAAGGCAACCTTCACGGCAGAAGCCGCGCGGTGATGACCGTCTGCGATATATGTCGCCGGGAGCTTTTCAAATTCCTCCCGGATCTCTTTTATCATATCACCGGATCCGATTTTCCATACCCGGTGTCTGATTCCATCCTCTGAGATAAAATTATAAAGCGGATTCTCCTCTTTTGCAAGTGCAACCAGTTCTTTTAAGCGTTTTACCGGGCGATATGCGAGAAAAATCGGTCCGGACTGGGCGTCCATCACATCGATATGGCGGATCCGGTCCAGTTCCTTCTCCTCTCTCGTATTCTCGTGCTTCTTGATCACGCCGTTTACATAGTCATCTACGCTTGAGCATGCCACGATTCCTGTCTGGGGATGATCGTTCATCGTGAGTTCATAGAGATAGTAGGTCTCATTCGGATCTTCCACATAGTTTCCGTCCTTTCACCCATTGTTCGAAGATCCTTTGCGTGGGCATAGACCTCCGGCGCGTACATGTCCGCCGTGTCCGGGAATCCGTCTCCGGCGGTCGATGGCGAGAAGGAAAGCGGATGGGACTTCACCTCTCGCTTTGCCTCCCTGTTGTATACATCATACGGAAGTGCCGCGATCTCGCCGCATGTTCTGCTGCCGGGCGCACGCATGAAAACGGTCTCACTACTGCCATGCCTGTTACCTCCCCATATTATTTTATCCTGCCTCTATATTACACTCAATTCTCTATAAACGCAATTCATCCATGACGATTTTTCGTACATGGATGAATTACAATTACATTTCACAGCTGCCATCTTCTTATGCAGCCGTATTATTCTCTTTTCGACTATAATTTTTTAGCCCTTGATCACACGGACCTTATACATTCCGCTGATCTTTTCAAGATGGGAAACCGCCTCCGCTTTCGCCGGATCTTCCAGATCAAGAAGTGTGTACGCGTACTTGTCACGGCTCTTGTTTGTCATGTTGGCGATGTTGATTCCCTCAGCAGCCAGGATCGATGTGATTTGTCCGATCATGTTCGGAACGTTCGCATGGAGCAGGCCGATTCTTCCTGCCACCTGACAGATTCCCATGTCACACGCCGGATAGTTTACGGAATTTTTGATATTTCCGTTCTCCAGATAATCCTTCAGCTCATCCGCAGCCATCACCGCGCAGTTATCCTCGGACTCTTCTGTGGAAGCGCCCAGATGCGGTGTTGCGATCACGCCGTCCATCGCGGAAGTCTTTGCGTTCGGGAAATCGGTGATATATTTTTTTACCTTTCCACTCTTTAACGCCTCTGCCATATCATCATCGTTTACAAGCAGGTCTCTCGCGTAGTTTAAGATCACAACACCGTCCTTCATCTGGTCAAAAGCATCCTTGTTGATCATTTCCTTCGTGGAATCGAGAAGCGGCACATGGACAGTGATGTAATCGCAGTCTTTGTAGATCGTATTCACATCCATAATGTGCTTTACAGATCGGGACAGCATCCACGCCGCATTTACGGAGATAAACGGATCATAGCCGTAAACTTCCATTCCGAGAGCAGCGGCAGCGTTCGCAACCTCACAGCCGATAGCGCCAAGACCGATGACTCAAGCTTTTTCTGATCTCGTTTCCGGCAAAGGCTTTTTGCTCTTCTCCATCTTCTTGCTGATATCTTCTTCCCCGGCATGTTCTCTGCACCACTCGATACCTCCGACAACATCTCTGGAAGTCAGGAACAGACCCGCGAGAACAAGCTCCTTTACACCGTTCTTATTTGCGCCCGGTGTATTGAATACGACGATGCCCTTCTTCGCACACTCGTCGAGCGGGATATTGTTGACTCCGGCTCCGGCTCTGGCAATGGCCTGGAGTCCAGCCGGGAATTCTGTCTCGTGGAGAGACGCGCTGCGGACCAGGATTCCTTCCGCATCCTTAATATCATCTACAAGTTTATAGTCTCCCGTGAGGCGGTCTGTGCCATAGTGGGAGATCTGATTTAAACAACAAATATTTCTCATGATTTTTCCTCTGATATTTTCATCCGGCAGTCTTACGCGTCCGCGTGTTCCGCCTCAAATTTCTTCATAAATTCTACAAGCTTCACAACACCCTCCTCCGGCATTGCGTTGTAGATGCTGGCTCTCATGCCGCCGACGGTACGGTGTCCTTTTAAGTTCACGAATCCGGCTGCCTCCGCCTCCTTTACGAACAGGGCATCCAGATCTTTATCACCTGTAACGAATGGCACATTCATGATGGAACGGTCCTCTTTGCGGACAGTTCCGTGGAAAAGCCTGCTCTGATCCAGATAATCGTAAAGGATCTTTGCCTTCCGCTCGTTTTTCTCCTTCATGGCTTCCAGTCCGCCCTGCTTCTTCAGCCATTTGAAGACCTTGCCACAGATATAGATTCCGTAACACGGCGGAGTGTTGTAGAGGGATCCGGCCTTCGCCTGGACATCGTAGCGCATGATCGTCGGTGTCTCCGGAAGAACATCCTCGCGGATCAGGTCCTCACGGATGATCACGATAACAACACCTGCCGGTCCGATGTTTTTCTGGACACCGCCATAGATCACACCGTATTTTGATACATCCATCGGTTCAGAGAGGAAACAGGAGGACACATCAGAGACGAGTGTTTTTCCCTTTGTATTCGGGAGTGTGTGGAATTTTGTTCCGTAGATCGTATTATTTTCGCAGATATAAACGTAATCGGCATTCTCATCGACCGGAAGATCGGAGCAATCCGGAATATAGCTGAATGTCTTATCCTCACTGGATGCAATGGCATTCGCTGTTCCGTAAAGCTTTGCTTCCTTCCATGCTTTCTTTGCCCACTGTCCGGTGATAATATAATCGCCGACACGGTTCTTGAACAGGTTCAACGGTACTGCAGCGAACTGCTGGTGAGCCGCCCTGTAAAACAGGACTTTGTAGTTATCCGGAATCTTTAAGGGTCTCGGATGTCCTGCTCTGCTGTCTGGATGATCTCCTCAAAAGCTTTTGAGCGGTGGCTCATCTCCATAACGGACATTCCGGTTCCGTTATAATCCAGCATTTCTGCTGCTGCTTCTTTCAATACTTCTTCCGGCAGCACAGCCGGTCCGCGGAAAAGTTGTAAACTCTGCTCATAGTTTTATTCCTCTCTGATTGCTCTATGATCGGTCCTTTCAGGAATGACCACGCATCCAGCCTTTGTCTCTCGATCCGGCACCGCACTTTACTCTGTCTCTTCTCTACCAGTGTAACGCGACGCCTTAGGATGATTTGACATATATCCTAACACAAGCGGGCAAATCAATGATAAATTTTTGATTTGCCCCGAATTATCAAACTTTTGTTGCTTTCATGGGTAGGAATTTTCTGAACTGAAAATTCCGTATGATACCGATTATGACCGCGGATTTTGCCGATTCGTAATGCGAAGCATCGCAAAATCCTGTTACGCGGGCATGGGTGCCCGTGTATGTAACAACTTTTCCATTTTGGTATTTTTACAATATATATGACTGCCGTCGGCTGCTTTTCCGGATTTCTTAAAAATGTCTTGGCACATTCCCGCGCCTCGCGCGGTCGCTTGCGACAATCGACATCTTCGCGCGAGTGTGCATCTTTGGCACGTTAGCGCATTTTATGTAACAGGAAATTCCGAGGAATTCCCTGTTACATAAAAATGGCAGAACACATGAACCCATGTATTCTGCCAGCCTCAATCTACTTGTTTTATCAGATTCTCTCACAGATCAGATTTCCCATCTCAGTGGTTCCGACCTGCTTTTTACCCTCGTCCATAATATCAACGGTGCGGTAACCCTCTGCGAGGACCTTTCTGACTGCATCCTCGATGGCATCTGCTTCCTTGTCAAGGTCGAAGGAGAAGCGGAGCATCATCGCTGCGGAGAGGATCGTCGCGATCGGATTTGCAATATCTTTGCCTGCGATATCCGGTGCGGAGCCGTGGCTCGGCTCGTAGAGACCGAATTTGCTCTCATTTAAAGCTTGCGGAGGACAGCATGCCGATGGAACCGGTGATCATGCTCGCCTCGTCGGATAAGATGTCGCCAAACATGTTCTCCGTTAAGATCACATCAAACTGGCGGGGATTCATAACAGCTGCATCGCGCAGTTGTCGACTAACATGTTCTCAAGCGTAACTTCCGGGTAGTCCTTTGCGACTTCCGCAACGACTTTCTCCAGAGTCTGGAGAGTCGGAACATTTGCCTTGTCGACGCTGGTTACTTTCTTCTTTCTCTTCATGGCGATCTCGAAAGCCTTGATCGATACGCGGCGGATCTCCTTCTCACTGTAAACGAGGTATCCGTTGCCTGCTCCACACCGTTTACGGTCTCTGTGTGGCGCTCACCGAAGTAAAGACCGCCGGTCAGCTCCCGGACGATGACCATGTCGAAGCCGTCACCGATGATCTCCTGCTTTAACGGGCATGCCCTGCAAGGTCATTGTAGAGATAGGCCGGGCGGATGTTCGCAAACAGGTTTAAACCTTTGCGGATCGCGAGAAGTCCTGCCTCCGGTCTTAAGTTCGGGGCAACATCGTACCAGCGGGAGTTGCCGACATTTCCGCCGACTGCGCCGAGAAGAACAGCATCGCTCTTCTTTGCTGTCTCCAGGGCCTCGTCTGTCAGCGGTACACCATATGTATCAATGGAGATCCCGCCCATGAGGACCTCCTCATAGTTGAAATTATGGCCATATTTCTGGCCGACTTTATCTAAAACTTTCTTTGCTTCCCTCACGATTTCCGGACCGATCCCATCACCGGAGATCGTTGCGATTCTATATTCCATGCCTTTTTCCTCCATATCCCGCCCGGAAATTCACGAAACGCTGTCGTCATTTCCATATTTTCGGGTTCTTACTTTTCATATTTGTACCGGACTAATTCCTTTTCTGTCCGATTTTCTCTTTGTAATCATACTCTAATTTCTTTCAATTTTCAATAAACTGAAGGAATTACTGGCATACATGTTTTCTATTATTTGTATGAATCGCAGTTATACTTTAGCGTGGTTCACTCTCACTGCTTCTTTTCATGATAAAAGGCACATCACCCCGGAACCAATGTTTATGCCGTGGCAGATGAAAAGTACCTTCATCATATATCTAAAACTCCTTGAAATTCCTGATTTTCCTTGATTTTACGCCACTAAAGTAACGAGAATGCGGTGTGCCGTTTTTCAAAGGTTTTCAGCACTATTTTCGTCACTTGCCATGGCATGTGTCTTATTCTTCACTGAATTTTTATGATTTCTTATTCGTGGTACATCTCCGGTCTTCTGTCTCTGAAAAGGCCCCAGGAAAATCTCTCGCGCTCCAGCTCGTCCAGATCAAACTCTGCCGTGATGACACCCTCGCTGTCGCGGTCCATGGACCGGATCACTTCACCGGCACCGTCCGTGATGAAAGAGGAGCCGTAAAACTTCAAGGCAGATTTCTGGTTTCCGTTTGCCTCACATGGTGTTACCTCTTCCAATCCCACGCGGTTTGCCGCGATCACCGGCATCAGGTTCGACGCAGAATGGCCCTGCATGCAGCGTCTCCAGTGGGGCATACTGTCCACGGAGAGGATCGGCTCGCTGCCGATGGCTGTCGGGTAGAATAAGAGCTCTGCGCCCTTTACCGCCATAAATCTCGCGGTCTCCGGGAACCACTGGTCCCAGCAGATGCCCACGCCGATGGTGCCGTAGCGGGTCTTAAATGCCTTAAACCCCGTATCTCCCGGTGTGAAGTAGAATTTCTCCTGATAATAGTGGTCATCCGGGATATGGGTCTTTCTGTAAATTCCAAGATTTGTTCCATCTGCGTCAAGGATCGCAACAGTGTTGAACAGGCGCTTTCCGTCCTTCTCGTAGAAGCTGATTGGAAGAACGACTTTGAGCTCCTCCGCCACCTTCGCGAAGTGTTTTACCGCGTCGTTCTCCTCCACCGGCTTTGCAAACTCATAGTATTCGTACTGGCGCTCCTGGCAGAAATACTGGCGCTCAAAGAGCTCCGGGAGCAGGATGATCTGGGCTCCGTCCGCTGCCGCTTTTCTCACGAGTCCCTCCGCGTTTGCGATATTCGCATTCACGTCTCTTGTGCAGCGCATCTGTACCGCTGCGACTTTTACTTTTCGCATTTTATATTTCCTCCTGTGGGGTATCCGTTTTATTGTCCCTATGTGCTGTCTATATTCCAGCTCCATATTGTTCTTTGATTTTTAATTTTTTGAATTGCTCCTCAGGTACAGCGTCTATCCTGGTTCAATACACGTTTTCTGATTCTATTTTTTATCGTATTCTTTTCCTATCTTCCTGCGGGATCTGCTGCGTGATACAGTGGATATTTCCGCCGCCGAGGCAGAATATCCCGGGCGGATCGGGCAGATCTTTCTTTCCGGGAACACTTTTCCGAGGATCTCCACCGCCGTCTTATCATGCTCATCCCCAAACTGCGGCACGATCACCCCGCCGTTTGAGATATAGAAGTTTACATAACTTGCCGCCAGCCGTTCCCCGACTTCTCTCGAGTCCTCGCCGTCCTCAAACTCATAACCGCCGAGGTCTTCCTCCGTCACACAGATCGGTGTCTTTGGGATTGGAAGCTTGTGGACTTTGATTTTTCTTCCCATAGCATCCGTCTCATGTTCTAAAATATCCAGACAGCTCTTCGACATGGCATACTGGGGATCCTTCTCATCATCGGTCCAGCCTAAGACCACCTCGCCCGGGCGCACGAACGCGCAGATGTTGTCCACATGTTCATTCGTCTCGTCATTGTAGATTCCATGTTCCAGCCAGATCACCTTTTTAGCCCCGAGGTAAGCACAGAGCTTCTTCCCGATCTCGTCCTTTGTGAGCTTCGGATTTCTTCCTCCGCTCAGGAGGCACGCTGCCGTCACAAGAACCGTCCCCTCTCCGTCAGAATGGATCGAACCGCCTTCCAGAACGAAGGGGTGGGCCTCGTAGCAGTCATAGCCAAGCTCCCCACAGACTTTTTCCGCCACAAGATCGTCCTTCTCCCAGCGGGCGTAAAGTCCATCCACGGTTCCTCCCCAGGCGTTGAACTCCCAGTCGATGCCACGAACCGCACCTTCCCCGTTCACCACAAAGGTCGGTGCCACATCCCGCGCCCAGGCATCGTCGGACTCCATCCGGATCACATGGATCTCGTGTCCCGGATTCCCGGCTAACATCTCGCGGGCATTCTCCTCCACATCCGGCTCCGCCAACGCAAGACCTCCCTCGCTCCTCCGCGGTACCACGCGGCAGAACCTCTCTCGCTTTTTTCGCGCCGTAGTTCCAGCTTCCCGGACGCTTCGGCCAGATCATGATGCAGCCTCTGTGGGGTTCAAATTCTCCCGGCATGCGGAATCCATCTGCTGCCGGTATCGTATGAAGTTTGTTCATTCTTCAGTTCCTTTCCTGACTTATCTTCATTAACTACTAATTATACCAATCTATCTCATGTCCATCTTCCCGCTGTTCGACCCGGAAACAACTCTCACTTCCAGGTTTTTTACCGCCACTTTTTTATATAACCGCCTTTTTCCTGGTCACAAGGCGGAGAGCAGCCACAATCCATATTACACGGCGGCGGACAGTCACATCTTCCTCCCGGCTCACATGGAGGCGGGCAGGGACAAAACGGCGGCTTTGGCGGCGGTGGCGGGCCTGGCTTCGGAGGTTTCGGCGGCTTATCCTTCTGCTCCTCAACCCGGACCAGAATGATATCGTCTCCGATCTGACAGATATCCCCAAAAGGAATCACAAATTCTTTCTCCCGTCCCAGGAAACCGCAGACACAGCCCGGTCCCGGCACGATGATCGCCAGAATCCTACCTGTACACGGATCGACATCCAGATCACCCACAAAGCCTAAACGTTTGCAGTCGCAGACGTTGATCACTTCCCGCCTCTTCAATTCGCTCATCCGCATGGCATCATCTCCCGGATCGAAACATTTTATGTATCCCATCAACAGCAGACCTGTTATTCGCGCAGGCTGCCGTCAACCAGTCATACTCTCTATTTATAGTCTATGTTCCATTTCTTGTCCCTGAGATAAATATCCAGCATTATTTTCACTTAATTGTAATTTTTCTGAAGCTTTACAACTCAATATTCTCCGGCAGTTTTCCCACTGCCTTCAAAATCTTCGCCGCGTTTTTCCACAGCATGTCTTCCTTTTCGCTGTCCGAAAAGCTGCTGTCCTTGATCCTCGCGATTGCGGCTTTCTGGCTGCCATAAGGAAAATCGCAGCCGTAGAGCACCCGCTTTGTGCCGAACTGCCGGACGATCTTCTCGAACTCTCCGGCTTCCTCCAGCTCCGCGCTCATGGCCGTATCGATAAACACATTTTCCGGCAGATTTTCAAGATCCTCATCGGGATTTTTCATCATGCAGAAGCTTCCCATATGGGCCATGATGATCGGGATATCCGGGGCAGATTTTAAGATTTTTCGGATTCCCGACGGGTAAAGATCATAAGGGCGCACGATCCTCGCCGTCCCCATATGGATCAGCACCGGAAATCCCAGCTCATTGATCTTTCTCCACATCTCCTCGTACTTTGGATCTTCCAGATGGACCTTCTGAAACGGCGGATGGAACTTGATCCCGGCCATCTCCATGTCCTTCAGCTTTTCCAGCTCCTCGATCACATTCTCACAGTCCGGATGGAGTCCCCCGAATGAGATAATATTCTTTCTTGCCGCTTCCTTCGCGAACCGGTTCACCTCCCCCTGATTCTGTGGTTTCGATACCACCGGCAGGTTCACGGAGAGATCCACTCCCGCCTCCCGCATCCGCGCCAGCAGATTTTCCCTGATCGGAAGCTTCTTAAAGTCATCATTTTCATGCCCGGTGACCTCCATGGCCCGTCTCGCCAGGGCGACCGGATAGATATGCGTATGAATGTCAATGATCCTGCAATTCATCTATTCTTCTCCAGTTCTTCCTCCATGCACCGTTTTCGGCAGCATGTTCCTGAATTTTTCTGCGGCTTTGGTTTTTATTTGCAATGAGTCACTTTTTCTTTACCATGCAGCGCTTTTTAAAAAACGAAATACCGTAGCAAAGAATCTGGTCATAGTCTTCCTCATACTCCTTTGCGTACATTCGATCATCAATTTGCCGCAAAGCTGTATCGCACGCACTCCCCAGATTTTCCAGAACCTTCGTATACTTTGCCTCAAAAATTGCAACACGGGCATTCATAGAATCGTAAATAACCACATCGCTCCGGCCTTCTCCGTGTTCCTTGTTGGAATCCACCATATATCCGGCGCCGGTGAAGATACCTGCAAGAAAAGCGTGGTAGAAGTCTTCCCGATAGTCATGGTAGCTGATCGTCCTCCGGAGCAGGGCATTCATTTCTTTGGTAATCCTCTCACTGTCACCGTTCCATACAGCGTCAAACAAAGCATTTCGATTCCACTTCTTCGTGCTGTCATCGAACCATTTAATAACTGTCGTTTCAAAAATCTCTTTGATTTCTGCATTCGGAATCATAAGAGCAGCCATGCCATCCGGCAGTTCGTCCTTGTAATCTCCCTTGCGCGCTTTGGTTAAGTAGCCCGTCAGATATAGTGTACTCCAAAGATTCTCTTCCGAAGAATGCAGATAATCATAGGTCAGGTTTTCATCTACACGCTGAACAATACAGCCGCCCGCCATCAAAGTCTCAAGCTTATTTGTAATCGTACCGCCTGCATACTCAATAAAGGAACGTATGATGGCATTGTCACTGGTGTTTTTCCAATAGCTGACCGGTCTGGCTTTCGGATTTCGCTGCAGTTCCAACATATAATTCATAACATCCCACGGGCAGTAAACATCAAAATCACCGAAATGGTAGCCATCATACCATTTCCTGATATTGTCAGCCTGTTCCGTCAGACCGGCGTCATTCAGCAGCTGGTCAACCTCGCTCTGTACAAAACCAAAATACTCGTTCAAACGGGAATTTGTGATCGTATCCGACACAAAATTATTTGTTCCAGTAAAGATGCTCTCTTTTGCAATCTTCAGACACCCCGTAACAACCGCGAACCGAAGTGCCTGATTGTCCTTCAGTGCCTGCATCAAGCCTTTCATAACATCGAGCATTTCATCATAGTAACCGTTGTTGTTCGCTTTTGCTACGGGAACATCATACTCATCTATAAGAAGAATTACAGGCTTTTCATAATAGCTTTGCATCATCGTTGTCAAAAGCATAAGGCTGCTCTTAACTTCTTTTATCGAACCGCTGCCATGTGCGAGATGTGCAAACGCCGCTTTTTGGAAGTCCGTGGCATTTTTACCATCAAGCAAATAGAGATGTCTGTTGTACAAATCTGCAATCACCATTGTGAGCATATCGTATGCTCCCAGTGAAATCCAGTCCATCTACCTGTCGAAACGAAACAAAAATTGTCGGATACTGGTTCATCCACGCATCGCACAATGCCTGGTTTTCTGTAATTTTCAGTCCCTCAAACAGTTTTCTGCTCTCCTTGCGGATGTCGAAGAAGCTTTCCAGCATGCTCATGCCCAATGTCTTGCCGAAGCGCCGGGGACGGGTAATAAGCGTTACTTTTATCCCCGTTCTGCTGAGCAGCTCTCCTATTAATTCCGATTTATCAATATAGTAATACTCATTTTTACGAATTTCTTCAAAATCCGAAACTCCAACAGGAATGTTCATTTCTTTCATCTCTGCTGCTCCTTTCGTGCAGCCATGCACAGATTTTTCATTGCTTCTATGCTACCATGAATCTCGTGTTTTTACAAGAAAAAGCTCTGCTTACTGCGGCTATTCCGGCTTCCGCTCATTCTGCGTAATTTGCTATAAGCCATAACAAAAAATGGCCCGGCTCCATTTCTGAAGCCGGACCGTGTGCGCTCTGCTGCGCTTATCTATTTACTTTACCCATTCCCCGTTTTCATTCACCTTGTAGCCATCCGGAGTTGTTCCGTTTACTACGAGGGAACCTTTTGGACCGCCCGCTGTTACTTCGTATAACCATTTTCACGGATATGCCGCTCCAACAGTTCCGCGAATGTCTTTTCACTCATATTTTTTATCCCGATCCCGGAAAACGAACTTCCGGGATCTTTCCTTTTTCATACTCTCCCAACGATCATCTCTTAACAGCAAAGATCCACAATCACCTGTGCAAAGATCTTCGCACTCATTGTGAGCTCGTCAACCACCGCGAACTCGTCCGGGCCGTGCATGTGGTTCTCGGTCTCCGGAAGGGCAGCGCCGAAAGCAACACCGTTCTTTAAATTGTGGACATAGGTTCCGCCGCCGATGGCGATACATTCACCCTTTCTTCCGGAATATTTTTCATATGCGGAGAGCAGTGTCTTCACAAAATCAGAATCTGCCGGTACATGGTGCGGCGGCTTCATTTCTTCTGTATTGAAGGAGATTCCATCTGCTTCCATTTTTTCACGGATCACATCGATGGTGTTTTCCTTTGTGGCACAGATCGGACAGCGGCTGTCAAATTCGCCCTCTAAACTTTTCCCGGAAATATCCAGCATGCTGAATGCCAGTGTCAGCTCGCCGGACTCCTCATCGCTCATCTTGATCCCGAGAGCTTCTCCGTACCAGTCACCGTGCGGCATCAGGCGGTTTAACGCGCGGACTGCCTTTACCTGTCCGCATTCCGCCAACGGAAGACGCTCGATCAGGGATAAGAGTCCTGTCAGGGCATTCTTTCCTTTCCACGGTGCCATTGCATGGCCGTTTTCGCCAGTTGCAGCGATCTTCAGGCAGCCATCCTCAGAGGATACCGTAAACCGGATTCCAAGCTCCTCCTCCATGCTCTTTGCAAGAGCCTCTGTCTCATCTCCGTCAAGACCCTCAAATAATGCCTCTGCCGCTCCCGGAACCACATTCGTCTTCGTTCCGCTGTGGAAGGATACCATCTTCGGAAGACGGTCAGACGGCTCGAACTCTGCCGTAAAATTACCTCCGATCCGGCCTTTCTCGATATTGATCACCGGGAAGGACGCATCCGGTGAGAAGGTCATCGGAGCTTCCTTTTCCACACTGTAGTAGTGGGTGATATCGGAGCTTCCGCACTCCTCGTCAGTGCCAAGGATCAGGCGGACGTTCTTTTTCATCGGGATTCCAAGTTCATTTACGGCACGCATCGCGTAGAGGGCAGCAATTGCCGGTCCCTTATCTTCCGCGGTTCCGCGGCCATAGATCTTTCCGTCTTTTACTACCGGCTCAAAAGGTTCTGTAACGGTCCAGCCGTCTCCGGCCGGAACAACGTCCAGATGTGCCAGAATATCGAGCTGTGCCTCTTTGTCATTCATGTCAACGGTTCCAACATAGTTGTCATAGTTGTTGATGGAAAAACCGTAGCATTCCGCAATATGCAGAGCTGCACGCAGCGCCTCGGAACACCCTTCCCCATAAGGTTTTCCGATACGGTAAGACCCCTTCACACTGTTGATCCGGCAAAGAGCTCCGATGTCCTCCAGCATTTCTTTCCTGTGCGCGTCAATATACCGGCTGATCTTCTCTTTATACATAAATTTCCGCCTCCATATTTCTTTTGTTATAACCCATTTTACAGACAGGCGGGACCGTCTCATCCCGGGTGTTTCCGAGATCGTAAAGCCAACCCCGCTTATACCATACTTATTCTGTGCGCCAGTTATTGGCTGCATGCCTGAACACAAACCCGCACTTACGCGCTTTATTGTCTGCTTCGCAGGCGTTTCGTTCGTTTACCTTATTTCATGAATCCAGCCAGGATCTCGTTTACGATCTTACCGTCTGCCTTTCCCTTTACAAGCGGCATTAGGGATTTCATGATCTTTCCTTTGTCCTTTGCGGTCGGAGCTTCGATTCCGAGCTCTGCGAGAACTTTCTGGATCGTCTCTCTGATCTGGTCCTCGGTCATATCTGCCGGAGCGAACTCCTGATATACAGCCAGTCTCTTCTTTGCCTCTTCGATGATATCAGCGCGGTCTGCCGGAGCGGTATCGATCGTCTCTTTGACCTGCTTGATCTCTTTCTTTACGATCGCGTTCTCCTCATCCTCGGTGAGCGGAGCTTCGCGCTTATCGATCTGCGCGTTCTTTAATGCGGAGAGAAGCATGGAAAGGGAATCCTTTCTCTCTTTATCTTTTGCTTTCATCGCCTCGACCATAGCTGCTCTTACAACATCGATCTTACTCATCTTATATTCCTCCTGTCTATGCAGTATTCCCAGTCAAAACGACTGGTTCCACATGTTCCTGTGATGATATAATTTGTAAACTTGATTAGTTCTTTCCGAACTCACTGAGTTTCAAGTTCGGATTTCTCTCCTCGACCATGCCGACACTCCAGCTGTTGATGAATAACAATAACGGATTGCCCTTGAGGTCGCAGATGCGTTTCATATCGGATGTGCCCTGGATCTTCGCCACATCCACTTCCTCCGGATTCTCAACCCAGCGGATATACTCAAACGGAAGCTGTTCCAGTCTTACGTCTACATTATACTCATTCTTTAAGCGGTAGGTCAGGACCTCAAACTGCAGGACACCGACAACGCCGACGATGATCTCCTCCATACCGGTATTGAACTCCTGGAAGATCTGGATCGCACCTTCCTGCGCAATCTGGTTGACCCCCTTTAAGAACTGTTTTCTCTTCATGGTATCGATCTGGCGGACTCTCGCGAAATGCTCCGGTGCAAAGGTCGGGATACCCTCGAACTGGAACTTCTCGTTGGACGTACAGAGCGTGTCACCGATGGAGAAAATACCCGGATCGAAAACGCCGATGATATCTCCGGCATAAGCCTCCTCAATGATCTTACGGCTCTCAGCCATCAGCTGCTGCGGCTGGGTCAGACGGATCTTCTTTGCCTCCCTGGACATGGTTTACTTCCATGCCGGCCTCGAACTTGCCGGATACAATGCGCATGAAGGCGATACGGTCACGGTGCGCCTTGTTCATGTTTGCCTGGATCTTAAATACGAACGCGGAGAAATCTTCCCGGAACGGGTCGATCACGCCTGTCGTTGTCTTTCGCGGAAGCGGAGAAGTCGTCATATTTAAGAAATGCTCCAGAAATGTCTCCACACCAAAGTTTGTGAGAGCAGATCCGAAGAACACCGGTGAAAGCTTTCCGGCACTTACAAGCTCCTGATCAAACTCATCGCTTGCCCCGTCGAGAAGCTCGATATCGTCCCTCAACTGAGCGTGGAAATCGGAACCGATAACGGAATCCACGTCTGTTCCCTCCACGTCGAAGGTCTCTGTGGCAACCTCCTTCTGTCCGCCCATGGCAGCCGTGAATGTGGTGATGGTCTTGTCGTGGCGGTCATACACGCCCTTGAAGTTCTTTCCGCAGCCGATCGGCCAGTTGATCGGGCAGGTATGGATTCCGAGAACCTCCTCGATCTCGCTCATGAGCTCGAACGGGTCTCTCGCCTCGCGGTCCATCTTGTTTACAAAGGTAAAAATCGGGATATGGCGCATCACACAGACTTTGAACAGTTTGATGGTCTGCGCCTCGACACCCTTTGATCCGTCGATGACCATGACCGCGGAGTCCGCTGCCATCAGGGTACGGTAGGTATCCTCGGAGAAGTCCTGATGTCCTGGGGTATCAAGAATATTGATGCAGTATCCCTCGTAATTGAACTGGAGTACGGAAGATGTTACGGAGATACCTCTCTCCTTCTCGATCTCCATCCAGTCGGAGACTGCGTGCTTTGTCGCTTTGCGTCCCTTTACGGTTCCGGCAAGGTTGATCGCGCCTCCGTATAACAGGAATTTCTCGGTCAGTGTCGTTTTACCGGCATCCGGGTGGGAAATGATCGCGAATGTCCGTCGTCTCTTTATTTCATCATTTAATGAAGCCAAAAAATTTTCCTCCAAATCTATCTTGTGTTTCGTCTAACATAACTGCCCTGTGTTGAGGCAGCTACTGTTTATCAATATTTTCCTGCTGACAACACAAAAGAACCGCGGTCCTTCATTGACTGCCGTTTTTTTCTGCTGCTCTTATTCCAATTAATTTTTACCAGTATTTAAGCGTTTCGTCAAGAAGAAAGCCCTAAAATTCGTTATATTTATGTTACAGTTCAGCCATGCGCTGGTTTGAATGAGAAAGTGTGTTGCAAGCTTGCTTGCATAAGCACACCATCAAATCAACATATGGTGGAACCACCAAGCTTCTTGTTTTCATGAATATGAAAACAAGAAGATGTAATGGCTGAACTGTAACATATTTATAGCAATCTTCACCACTCTGTGCCTGCCTTGCGTTTTTCACCTGTAAAGGCACCTGAGTAGTCGAATCTTCTATTTTCTGGTAAAGATTGGAATTTTCTATCTTTTAATTTCAAAGATCTCGTCTAAGATCGCCCCTGCAACCTCTTCCTTTGACATGATCGGAAGCTCAGTCTCCTTATTCTCGCGGATCATCGTCACCACGTTCGTGTCCGTTCCGAAACCGGCACCGGCAACCTTCAGATTGTTGGCAACGATCATATCGAGGGTTCTTCTTCTTTAATTTTGCCCTGGAATTCTCCAGCATATGTTCCGTCTCCATGGAAAATCCGCAAAGAAACTGGCTGTCCTTTTGTGCTCACCAAGCCACTTTAAGATATCATCGGTGCGCTCCAGTTCGATCGCCATATCCGTCTTTCTTCTTTGTCTTCTCGGTATTCACGAACTTCGGGCGGTAGTCAGCGACAGCCGCGGCCTTGATCACCGCGTCCATTCGTCACTGCGGCCTGTCACGGCCTCAAACATGTCTTTGGCGGTAACCACCGGAACAAAGTTTACGAACATCGGCGGCTCCACCTCTGCCGGTCCGGAAACAAGAGTCACGTCAGCGCCGCGGAGAGCTGCCGTCTTCGCGATGGCATATCCCATCTTTCCGGTACTGTGGTTTGTAATATAGCGCACCGGGTCGATGGCCTCCCTCGTCGGGCCTGCGGTCACGAGGATCTTCTTTCCTTTTAAGTCTTTCTCGTACTGGACTTCCTTTAAGATATACTGGAGCAGCACCTCCGGCTCCGGCATCTTTCCGGCTCCGGTATCGCCGCAGGCGAGGTATCCGCTTGCCGGACTGATCACTTCCATTCCGTAGTGTTCGCAGATCTTTAAGTTGTCCTGTGTGATCGGATTCTCGAACATTCTCGTATTCATCGCCGGGCTGATGATCTTCTTGCAGGTACAGGCGAGAACCGTGGTCGTCAGCATATCGTCCGCAAGACCATGGGCCAGCTTCGCGATCACATTCGCGGAAGCCGGGGCAACGAGGACAACGTCCGCTGCCTTCGCAAGGGAAACATGTTCAACGGAAAATTCAAAGTTCCGGTCAAATGTATCCACCAGGCATTTATTTCCGGTCAGTGTCTCGAATGTAATCGGGTTGATGAAATTTGTCGCATTCCGGGTCATAAGCACATGGACATCTGCCTTCAGTTTTTTCAGTGCGCTGGCGAGATATGCGATTTTATATGCAGCGATACTGCCGCTCACGCATAAAAGTACGGTTTTTCCTGCTAACATTTGGAATCCTCCGTTGTAATTTTAGTCAATTTATGGTAAGATAATTCGAACTTTAAAATTATGAGGAACCTGTCTCACACGTTTCTCATCTTCACGGTGAAGGTTGACAAGTCCCGCAAATACGGAACCTTTGATCAACTGCACACGTAAAAACAGTATAACACGTTACTTAGATTTGTGGAAGGAGTTTTCTCAATGATTTTAGCGATCGACATGGGAAACAGTAATATCGTTGTCGGAGGTCTTGACGACAATAAAACATATTTTGAGGAGCGCATCACCACCGATGACCGGAAAACGAGTCTCGAATACGCGATCCTTTTAAAGAATATTCTGGAAATCCATAAAGTAAAGAAAAATGATATCGAAGGTTCCATTATGGCGTCCGTTGTCCCGCCACTGAACGCGCCGATCTCTTCCGCCGTAAAGAAGATCACCGGAAAGAAACCGTTTCTTGTCGGTTCCGGCATGAAGACAGGCTTAAACATCAAGATGGATAACCCTAAGACCGTCGGCGGTGACCGGATCGTGGCCGCTGTCGCTGCAAATGCCAAATACAAAGGACCGATCATCATCGCGGACATGGGAACCGCGACAACGCTCGATGTGGTGGACCACGATGGAAATTACATCGGCGGTGTGATTCTCCCCGGTGTAAAGGTTGCCTTAAACTCCCTCGTTTCCAATACAGCCCAGCTTCCGAGGATCAGCTTCGATGTTCCGAAACGCGCAATCGGAAAGAACACCATCGAATGTATGAGAAACGGTATCATGCTCGGCAATGCCGCAATGCTTGATGGTCTGATCGACCGCATGACCGCAGAGCTCGGCGAACCGGCAACTCTCATCGCTACCGGTGGTATGGCAAGATTCATCACACCGCTCTGCACGCATAAGATTACATATGATCCGGATCTTCTGCTCCGCGGACTGATGATCCTTTACCGACAGAATACGGAAACAAAAGACGCGTAAAGCTTCACTGCCGAATGAAATTAATGTTCATTCGGCTTTTTCATTCAGAATCGTCCTCCCCGGCCGATCATAAAAATCAGGATTGCTTTTCGTGGAAAAACAGCCGTTGTGAAACGAAAATAATGAGAAGGGGCTGCCGCACCAATTTGGGCAAGCGGCAGCCCCGTTTTCTATAATCATGTTTCTATTTTATCCCAGTCTTCTCACAAATTCCTCATACCCAAAGGTTTTCACCACACTGCACTCCCCGCTCTCATCCATTCGCGCGATGGACGGCAGGCACATGCCGTTGAAGGTGTTGTTTTTTACCATGGAGTAGATCGCCATGTCCTCGAAATAGAGTTTATCGCCGATCTGAATCTCGTGGTCGAAGGAATAGTCGCCGATCACGTCACCCGCAAGGCAGGTCATAGAGGACAGGCGGTAGGTGTATTTCTTCTCACCGGCTTCTCCGGAATCCTTAAGCGGCGGACGGTATGGCATCTCCAGTACATCCGGCATGTGGCAGGCTGCGGAGGCATCTAAGATCAGCGTCCTCATCCCGTTATCCACAATGTCCATGACTTCCGTCACGAGATATCCCGCATTTAATGCCACGGCTTCCCCAGGTTCCACATAGACAGTGACATCATATGTCTCCTGCATATGGCGGATGCAGCGTTCTAAACGGTCGATGTCGTAATCGTTTCTCGTGATATGGTGTCCGCCGCCCATGTTGAGCCATTTGATATTCGGAAGCCTCAGGTACTTTCCGAATTTTTCCTCCACCGCCTTCAGAGTCGTCTCCAGATCATCCGAGTTCTGCTCACAGAGGGTATGGAAGTGGATCCCGTCAAGCTTTTCCACAAGATCTTCCCGGAAATTGGCCAGGGTCACGCCGAGTCTGGAGCCCGGCGCACAGGGATCGTAGATCGCGTGGTCGCCCTGAGTGGAGCACTCCGGGTTTACGCGGATGCCGATGCTGACGCCCTTTTCCTTACAGAAGTCCGCGTATTTTTCAAGCTGGGAAAAGGAATTGAATACCAGATGTTCGCAGATATCGGTGAGTTCCCCGATCTCCGATTCCTTGAAGGCCGGAGCGAATACGTGATTTTCTTTTCCCATTTTTTCATATCCAAGCTTTGCCTCGAAAAGACCGCTGGCTGTGGTTCCGTCCAGATACTGCCCGATCAGCGGGTACTCAAAGAAGTTCGAGAATGCCTTCTGGGCAAGGAGGATCTTGCAGCCGGTGTCGTCCTTTACTTTCTTTAAGATTTCCAGATTTTTCCGAAGCTTTCTTTCATCAATTACATAGCATGGAGTAGGTAATTCATTAATCTTCATCTTGTTCTCCAATTACTGACTCGTTCCTGATACACATCTCAGCCCTACCAGAAAACGAAGTTCATTTTTCTACTGCCGTATCACAATACAGCAACACCCCTGACAACTCATTCCTGCCAGAGGTGTTTTCTGTACTTGAAACTGTTCCACATTCCGCGCTTTTCCTGCATTCATCGCGAATATGCCAAACAGTCATTCATTTTCAAATTTTTATTTCACAATCTCCGGATTCTCATCCACAACCCACGGAAGTCCCCACTTGTTCAGCGCTTCCATATACGGATCCGGATCGAACTCTTCGACGTTGAATACGCCTGCGCCCTTCCAGGTTCCGTCAACGACCATCATGGAACCGATCATAGCCGGTACGCCTGTCGTGTAGGAGATGGCCTGGGAGCCGACTTCCTTGTAACACTCCTGATGGTCACATACGTTATAAATATAGATCGTCTTCTCTTTTCCGTCCTTCACACCGGTAAAGATACAGCCGATGTTTGTCTTTCCGACGGTTCTCGGACCTAAGGATGCCGGATCCGGAAGAAGCGCCTTTAAGAACTGGATCGGAACGATCTCCTGTCCGTTAAAGTTTATCGGGGAAGTGGAAAGCATTCCAACGTTCTCTAAGCATTTCATGTGGGTCAGGTAGCTCTGGCCGAAGGTCATGAAGAAGCGGATGCGCTTTACGCCCGGAATATTCTTCGCGAGAGACTCGATCTCTTCGTGGTGCAGGAGGTACATATCCTTCTCGCCGACCTGCGGGAAGTTGTACTCGCGCTTGATCTCCATCGGCTTTGTCTCTACCCAGTGGCCGTTCTCCCAGTAGGAGCCGTTTGCGGATACCTCGCGGAGGTTGATCTCCGGGTTGAAGTTTGTAGCGAACGGGTAGCCATGGTCACCACCGTTGCAGTCCTAAGATATGTCGATGGTGTGGATCTCATCGAAATAGTGTTTTAACGCATACGCGGAGAAGACGCTTGTAACGCCCGGGTCAAAACCTGTTCCTAAGAGTGCCATAAGTCCAGCCTCTTTGAATTTCTCCTGATATGCCCACTGCCAGGAATAATCGAAGTATGCGGTGAAGCCCTCTTCCTTGCAGCGTTTCTCATAGATCGCGCGCCATGTCGGATCGTCGGTGTCCTCCGGCTCATAGTTTGCGGTATCGATATAGTTCACGCCGGCCTTTAAGCATGCATCCATGATCGTCAGGTCCTGATACGGGAGTGCAACGTTTAACACTGCATCCGGCTTGTAGCTTTCCATTAAAGCCACCAGCTCGTCCACGTTGTCAGCATCCACTTTCGCGGTCGTGATCTTCGTCTTTGTCGTTCCCTGAAGTTTCTCCTTTAAGGCATCGCACTTGGATACGGTACGGCTTGCGATCATGATTTCTGTGAATACATCACTGTTCTGACAGCACTTGTGGATCGCTACGGACGCAACACCTCCGCAGCCGATGATCATTAATCTGCTCATGTTTATTTTTCCTCCTCTTTTAAAAGATCCTCAACATACTTCGGCAGCATGAACGCTCCCATGTGAAGATGTGTCGTGTAATACCATGTTTCGATATTTAATGCATCCCATTCCCGGGGTTTGAAATCCTTGATGGGATGATATTTCTTTGAAGCGAAGCCGAAGAGCCAGTATCCGGACGGACAGGTTGGAATATGCGCCTGATACACACGGCTGATCGGGAAGGAGCGGAATGCCTTGCGGTGCATGCTGCGGCAGGCCAGCTCGTCCTCATCGTAGAATGGGCTTCCGTGCTGGTAGACCATGATTCCATCTTCCTTTAAGGCACTGTAACAGCTACCGTAGAATTCCTTCGTGAACAGTCCCTCAGTATGGCCGAAGGGGTCTGTGGAATCGTTGATGATGAGGTCATACTTTGCCTTCTTGTTTCTTAAAAATCTCAGACCGTCATCATAGTGGACCTCGACACGCGGATCATCTAAGGCACAGGCTACCTCCGGGAAAAATTTTCTTGAAACCTCCACAAACATCTCATCCGTCTCCACGACATCGATATGTTCCACGCAGTCATACTGCAAAAGCTCTTTCGCGACACCGCCGTCGCCGCCGCCGATGATCAGTACGTCCTTCACACACGGATGGACCGCCATCGGCACGTGGGTCACCATCTCGTCATAAATAAACTCGTCCTTCTCGGAGAATACGATCTCCCCGTCCAGAGAAATAAATTTTCCAAATTCCTCGGAATCGAACACGTCGATCCGCTGATATTCACTCTCCCCGGAAAACAGCTGCTTTTCGATCTTGATGGACAGCTTGACGTTTCCGGTGTGCAGTTCTGAAAACCAGAATTCCATATCTCGTGACTCCTTGTATCGTATTGGCCAAAGCCTATATGTTTGCCAGCACCATCAGATGGTCCACAGCCGGATCCTCTGTTCCCTGCATGGAACATCCCTTTTTCTTCGCATACAGGATATACTGGACCACGTCGTCCGTGATCATCTCACCCGGCGCCAGAATCGGGATTCCCGGCGGATAACACATCACAAACTCCGCACAGACTCTTCCTGAAGACGCTTCCACCGGAACGGAGACCTTCTCGGAGTAGAACGCTTTCTGCGGGGACATAACAACCTTTGGAGAAATGTACTCGCCAGAGAGCAGTCCTGAGCTGTCTTTTTTGTAGAGACGCTCGATATCATCCAGAGCACCAACAAGGCGCTCGATGTCCTGGATACGATCTCCGATGGAGATGTAAGCCAGAATGTTGCTGATATCTCCGAATTCAATCTGGATATCATACTCGTCGCGCAGAAGATCATAGACCTCGATTCCCGCAAGTCCGATGTCTCTTGTATATACGGAGAGCTTCGTCACATCGTAATCGAAAATGCTGTCCCCGTTCACCAGTTCTTTTCCATAAGCATAATAGCCGCCGATGGAGTTGATCTCCCGTCTCGCGTATTCTGCCATCTCAACGACCTTCGCGAAGGATTCCTCACCGCGGAGAGCCAGATTTCGTCTTGAGATATCAAGGCTGGAAAGAAGCAGGTAGGATGCGCTTGTGGTCTGGGTCAGATTGATGATCTGGCGCACATAATCGGTGTTCACTCCCTTATTTAATAGAAGAAGCGAACTCTGGGTCAGGCTTCCGCCGGACTTGTGCATGGATACTGCCGCCATATCAGCTCCCGCTGCCATTGCGGAGATCGGAAGATTCTTTCCGAAATACAGGTGGGTTCCATGAGCCTCGTCCGCGAGAACCTTCATGCCCCTCGCATGGGCAAGCTGTACGATCGTTTTTATATCAGAGCAGATGCCGTAATAGGTCGGATTGTTGACGAACACCGCAACCGCGTCCGGATTGTCCTCGATGGCCTGTTTTACTTTTTCGACCTGCATTCCCAGCGAAATACCGAGTCTCTGGTTCATCTCCGGATTTACGTAGATCGGGATTCCGCCGCAGAGCACCAGAGCGTTGATGACGCTCTTATGTACGTTTCGCGGTAAAATGATCTTATCTCCGGCTTTTACCACCGAGAGGATCATGCTCTGGACCGCAGATGTCGTTCCGCCTACCATCAGATAGGCGCTGGCCGCTCCGAATGCCTCCGCCGCAAGCTCTTCCGCCTCACGGATCACGGAGACCGGATGACAGAGGTTGTCAAGCGGCTTCATGGAGTTTACGTCCAAAGATACACATTTTTCGCCTAAAAGCTGTACAAGTTCCGGATTTCCGCGTCCTCTCTTATGTCCCGGTACATCAAACGGGACAACTCTCTTCTTTTTAAATGCCTCGAGCGCTTCATAGATCGGGGCTTTCTTTTGTCTCTCTCTGTCCATGGTTTTGTTCCTCACGCATTTTATTGATTGCGCATCATCTGAATAATAAAAAAAGCAGATGACGCCAAAACCATCATCTGCTCAAAACGATTCTATTCCATTGGGGTCTGGGGCGCGTCACTCCGCTCCCGTCTGCCTCTGAGCTTTATCGTTTTTTCTTCCAAGTCTGCAATCGCAAATATATTGTCCCTGCACTTATTGACCGATTCACAAGATGATGTGTTTTTCAAACACTGATTATAAAGTAATCAACTTATAAATTTGAGCTTTTAACTCAATCAATAATGTGGGCTTAACCCCACGCGCTTGACCCGCCTGTCCGATGGGCTTAACTTCCGTAGTCTGTTCTGCGGGAGTGGTCATTACATACATTTGCATGAAACGATAAATGTCTCTTCACACTATTTCTATCATACATGAAAACATAGAACTGTCAAGTAAAAATTTCCATTTGTCCTATGAAAAGATAAGAGCAGGGATCCATCAACCATAAAAGTTGATGGATCCCCATGAAACAGAATCACACGCTATCATTCTGTATGTTTCCGGTCACCATTGCACCGGTCTTTGGATCCAGATAATAGAGATGTCCATCCTGCGGATCTGTAAACCAGCCGGTCTTCATCGCTCCCTGGGTACCGTCAGATACCGGGTTCAGATAATACCAGTTTCCATCCACATCCTTAAACCAGCCGGTCTTCATCGCTCCCCGCGTACCGTCAGATACCGGGTTCAGATAATACCAGTTCCCGTCTGTGTCCTTAAACCAGCCGGTCTTCATTGCACCCTGCGTGCCGTCGGATGCCTGATTCAGATAATACCAGTTCCCATCCGCATCTTTAAACCAGCCGGTATCCATGTACCCGTCCGCACCAAAGTGATACCAGAACATGGTTCCCTCGTACAAAAGCTGTTTCCATACATTGAATACACGACGTCCATCGCTATCATAGTAGCTCCATCTGACTACGCCATTGACTTTCTTTGTTTTCCATGCATTTCTGGCCACATTCCGGTCGGTATCCTCTCTGTCACTGTCAGAACCGGTGTTCCTGTCACCTTTCGAATCATCAGGAGTTTCAGAACCAGGTTTATCGTCTTCCTTCGGATTATCAGGAGTTTCAGGACTGCTGCTTTCCAGGACTGCCTGCGCCGTCACACGGTGTCCTTCTGCCTGATCCAGCGCATCCAGGAGTGCTTCGTTCACAGTTGTATACAACGTGCCGTTGATCTTCCAGCCCTTGAACACAACTCCATCCTTGCTGACTGTCGGAAGCGCTTCATCCATCTGCTCCAGGGTATAGCTCCGCTCTCCGACTCCATTATCAAATGTAACCGTTCCCTTTCGGCTGTCTGAGAGCAGCTCAAAGGTACTAAAGCCATCCTTGTTGACAAACTCTGCCATCGCACTTCCCTGCGTTTTCTTTACTGTTACCGGATAATAAGCAATCTTTCCGCTATGTAACAGATGCCGGATAAAGAGATCCTTCGGTCGGATAATCTGCCGGGAGCGGCAGGGTGATCGTAACCGGGATTCCGACCTTCTGTGGGATCGCTGAGCCGATCAGAACTGTATTCTTACCGTTGCCTTGCTCCTGCATGGTCTCATTCTTTCCGGCTGTTGTGGCTTTTACATTGTATAATGCGGTGATTTCAAAAGTGATCACATTCACTCCCTGTTTTTCGGTCACACCCTTTACTTCCACCGACATATACGGCTCAACCACCAGTCTTACCTTCTTTCCTGCGGTATCGACTCCTTCCTTCTGAAGTTTTTTCTTCGCTTCCACTCCGGAAATCGTCTGATTTTCTCCTGTTTTTACGATCACATCCCCGTTTTCTGTTTCCCGGATCAGATCTGCTGTGACAGTATCCAGTCCGGTAATCTTCGGGGCGTTCTTATTTAAGAGGTTAGCGATCGCTTTTACTTTCTCCGGTGCATCTGCCGGAACCGGTGCAATCTTCGGCGCTGCCACCGAAACCTCCGGGGGCTGTGCCTTTCCAATGGTAATCTCTCTTGTTACCGTCGTTCCATTGTAGCCACTATCCCCGGCAACCTCAGCCGTCACAAGGACCGTTCCGGCTCCGATGATCTTCGCCTCTGTTTTTCCGTTCACTTCGGATAACTCCAGAACTCCATTTCCGTCAGGAACGGAGAATTTCACAGCTCCGGTTTCCCTTCTGTCCGGTAAGTTCCAGTTCGAATGGATCATCTCCGTAGAGTTTCCCGTCTACTTCTTTGATCTGAATCTGATCCTCATCTACTTTTCCAACCTCGAAGCTGCAGCTTACCAGTGCAGGATCATTGTAATTCTGCTGCTCTGGGCCGTCAGCCGGAAGCACATAATCTGCCGAAATTTCATGCGTACCAGCAGAAGGACCCGAATATTCCATGGACGCGGTTCCGTTGGTCAATGTGATCTGCGTCTGATTGAGCGGCTGTCCATTTTCATAAAATATTACCGTTCCGGCCAGCACATCCTGATAAGCTCCCTTCGCTTCCAGAGTCAGAACATAAGTATCTTCCACATTTCCAAGAACTGCCAGGAGTCTCTGCATCAGACCTGTTTTCCTTTCCGGCTTTCAGATTCAGGGAAATGGTTCCCTTCTGAACGGTGATCGGTCTGGAATTATTACTTGTCGTGTAATTGGTACCATTTTCCATACGAATCGTTACATTTGCCGTACCTGCGCCATGGATCGTTGCCTGACCATCTTCGCCCACCGTCAGTACACTCTCATTATCGCTGCCATAGGTCACAGTTCCGTCTCCAACGGTGGTAACTCCAGTCAATGGAAAATCAGGATCGCCATATGTTTTCGTTCCGGCCACTCTGCATCATTGATCGTGATCGAAGATGCTGCTTTTGATCGTTGCGTTTGCTTCTTTCTGAATATTGACCTGGTAGTTATCCGGATCGGCTGTTGCTCCGCCACTGATCACTGCTCCTGTTATCACTGCCTTCGAAGCATCGATCACAACCTTTTATTGGTTCCGGCATTTGCATCCAAAAGCTGCTGTTAAGCCTGTGATCTGCAGCTGCTCCTCTCCTGAACCTGTATACACGCCAGTCTTTACAATCAGCGGTTCATGCACAGTTGCTGTTTTCGTGCCATCATAGGTCTTATCTTCTACCGCAACTGATGATAATTGCAGTGAGTACTTAGAAATTTCCGGTACCACGGAATCTGTTAATGTCCTATCGTATGAAGCACTTGAATCTGTCGGTGTAAATTTCACGGTATAAGCCTTGTTACCTTTTACATTCGGATAAATACCAGATGCTGAACTACTATTTTCCGGTTCCCAGCTCCAGTTTCCGGCTACCGGTTGATTTGCACCATTATACACCATAACCAGAAGCCAAGGAAACCGGAATCTGAGCAAGTGAACCCCATAAGTCCCCTTCGCATTCCACTTTGGTGTTCCGTTTCCTACAATTCTCAGTGTATCCTTGGTAGACACATTAAGCGGTTGCGTTCTCTCAGAAGCAAATGCATTCTCTTTCGCCTTTATTCTGCTGGTTAGCTGATATCCATGTGCCGGATATAATCCCTGAATTTTCGTACCGTCAATCCATGTAAATGCTCCGTCTGAATCTACATCACGGTATCCATACTCAATGTCATTTTCCGGATTCGTTCTGCTTATGGTAATCGTCGTACCGGTCGCGGTTACCTCACCCTCAGATATCGCAGTTGGCGTTGTCGGCCTTTCAGGAATCGTCATGCTTTCGACTTTTCCGGCAAATTTCTTATTCGTGCTGCTTGCAGCAACCCGATAATAAACCGTACTCTCATGATCGGAAGAAATGATGTCTGTAATCGAAATTCCTGATCCACTGCCCATTTTTGCAGATGTCCAGCTTGGAGAGGTCTTGGTTCCGTTTACAATCACATACTGTAAAGATGAGGAAATTGTGATTTCTTTCCTTCCGATAATCAATATTCGGCTTGTTCGGTTCTCCCGGAATTGCCTGTGTTTGCAAATTCGCCACCAAAACCGCTTCACTGGCTGACATGGACGAGGATGCTTTCTTGCGAATATAGACTGGTACAGGCCCACCATTTTCACGAATGTTATTCAGCAGCCCTGTCAGACGAACCTTACCACCCTGTCTTATCGTTGTCCATGACTGTGCATCCTTAGAAGCAGCATACTCCAGATCGCAGGAAGCTTTATTCTCTAAAGTCTCCTGTTCGTAATTGATAGAAACATCAGCAGCCTTAGGTGCCTCCTGCCGCACTTTTTTCTGTCCGGAAATTTACATAGGTTACATCAAGAGATAACTTACCCTCCTTTTTAATCATCAGTCTGACAAGATATTTTGTGTCCGGAGCTAAATCCGTAATAATACACTCATAGTTTCCGGAAGAACTTTCCGTAAGTAACGTTCCATTCAAGAACATATTTTCTAATGTTGATGTCCGCTCATCCTCGCCGGAGGTTAAGAAAAACTTAACATCTGCTCCGGGAGTTCCTGTTGCCTTAAGTGTAGCAGTCGCTTTTGTGTCAGAAATCGTCCTAATATCCGTGACAGCTGCGGAAATGATACTTGCCGCCTTATTATTAGAATATGTACCAGCAGCTGAATCATAATATACCGTCTTACTGTACTTGCGGAAATGCGGATAATCCTCCGTTCCGATCACCTGTCCCCACGTACCATCTGATTTTTCACCGTTTAATTTATAGGCAATTTCTCCGGATTTCAGTTTTTCAGTTTTTCTTCGCTATCTAGAGTAGTAATACCCGGAGAACTATAATCACTCTTTTTTGTCTCATAACAGTTCGTAAAAGTAGCCCTATGATCATCGGGTACTTATTTCCTTCCAGTTTTCCTGATACAGCCAAGCAATTAGTCACCGTTCCGCTGAACAACTATCTGAAAATCTGTTCCTACTACAAAACAATTCTGAATGTTGATAGCATAAGCATTACGACACAACCCGCAAGTCCAATTACCTTCCAACACCAGCCCTATATTTTGTACATCCCATGTCTAATCCATGCCACCAGTCCACTTAGAACTTGTACCGTCATTAGCAGGTGCAGTCCGGAAATTACATGGTAATTTCCCTCAATAGTCCCCTGAAAGACTTACCATCAGCTATGGCTCCAATGCTTGTCCAGGCATATCCGTCCGGGATCTTAATATCCTTCATCAGCTTCAGATTGCTCGTATTAGGGATTTTACCATCATTAAACTGCTTTGCAAACCAGAAAAGCTGACCGGCATTATAAATCTCATAATATCCCTTCCAATTTGTTTGGGCTCCTGATATGCACCACATGCTTCACAAAATCCATCTGCATTATAGTGCTCATGACTACAAGAGGTATCACGCTGAAACATCGTAATTTCATTTAGTGCTCCTTATCGAAATCGTCTCACCTGATTTTGTGATCGGATTGCCGTCATTTAAGCCCGGTACCGTCACCGAAATCTCTGTGTTATTCCTATTTTCCGGCAGATATACCGTCAAATGTCCCGTGTTCACTTCATCATACGAAATCTGCATGGAAGGAATGACCATAGCTGCACTTTGACCTTTTTGATTGATCAACGGTTCACCATTCTGCCTGATCGTGATATCGGTTGCCTGTAATATCTGATCGCTCGTGATCGCCGTGGAAACAAATTTTAATCTTGTCTCATAAAGAGGAATTCCGGCCTTCAAAGTGATCGTTGCATTCCCATCATCAACGTCAGCAACGTCAGCTTCCATCTGATAAACATAGTCTCCAACCGTCACCGTTACCGTTACCGGTGTCCCTGGCGTTAATGGCTTCAGATAATTGGATGCCTTAAGTGTACCTTGATAATCGCTCACCTTCATCGTTCCTGCATTCCAGGTAATCTCTCCCACGCTGATTGTCACCGGATAAGCGCTTTCGATGAATCGTACATCCGCAATCGTGCCCTGAATGGCATAGTTTTTCAGTCCGGAATTTTCACTTTTCGGGAAATAATCACCACCATTTAAGTTGACTACTGCCTGATCACGGATGGAAATGGAGCCCACCAAGGTACCATCTACACTGGGCTTCACTGCGACACCGATCGCATATACTTCATTATTATACGCAATGGCTGAAACCGTTCCGCCTTTGATCGCAATCTCACCATACTTGTATCCGTCTTCTACCGCTTTTGCTCCACCACCGCCACAGCCGATTGCGGCTCCGGGGTGTCTTCCTGCGTTCGTAACATATCCTCCACAGGCTGTCACATTGCCACCGTTGATCTCAATCTTATCCACGCAGCCGAACGGTCCACCGCCAATTCCTGCTCCACCGTATACATGATTTAATATCCTTGTAGTAGTTTCCATGTCCGCCCTTGGCATAAACAGTTCCGTTGTTGATGATAATGGTACCGCTGCCGCCCTCTGCACTGCCGCCAATACCTGCTGCCATCCCGCTGCCATAAGCTTCGATATTGCCTCCGTTGATCTCAATTCTCCCCAAGGAACCCTTTCTCATGCTCGACGCACCAATTCCGGCGCCTACTCCACCGGTTGCTTTTAAGCTTCCCTCTCCGCGGATCGTCAGGGTACAGCCTTCCGGCACATCAATAGCCGCACACATATCACCGCCCTTGAGTGTATTTTTTCCCTTCAGAATCAGATTCAGTTTTGCATTATTTGCCAGTCGGATCGCCGGTTTCCAGTTAGTTGCTGTCGTAGCGTTATTGTCGATCGGAATCTGGATATCCAGATCTGAAATCGTGATTGTAGCCTCCACACCACTAACCTGAATAACATTGGTCATACTGTTTCCCGTGATAGTCGCATCCTTATACTGTTCCAATGTGTCGCTGTTGATGACGATACCGCCATTCGCAATATCATAAGTACCTGTTGATGCCAGCAAAGCGATTCCGCCGTCCATGCTGACCTCGATCTCCGGAAGCTCCACGCCCTCTGCCAAAATATACTCTCTCGGAAGAACCGGAAGATAATAATAGAAACCACTTTCATCTTCCCGGTTCTCATCCAGCTCCCAAGTAACGCTGATATTCGTCAGCACCGGGATATCTTCTGGGATTTCCTCATCTTCAAACTCATAATCCTCAAGAAAATCCCCGGCATTGCTGTCGGTCGCGATCAGAAACGTACCCTGCTGGTTCTTTCTGCTTTCTGCAGGTCTTTCTCCTGAACTTCCTGTTTATCTGCTTCCTCCTCATCATTACTATCCGGCACATTTTCTGAATTTTCTGTTTCCGGAGTTTCCTCCTCATTCAGATTTTCTTTCTTTGCATTACTGCCGGTAGCAATTTCCGAGTCTTCTTTCTTATCACGGTCGTCTGCTGCCGCTTTCTCATCTTCCGCGCCCTTATCGCGATCCGCATTATTTTTCTGATGATCCACATTCTTATATTCCACCACCGAAGCCTCGATCGTCTCCGGGAAATTCAGATAATCCTCAAAGTTTTCTCCGGCATCCGCAGGGATCTGAATATGCGCGACCTCCTCCGGTAATTCTGTAAATCCCGTGATCACCTTTAATTTTTTTGCAGGGACTGCCGCAAACGTTGCGGACGGTACGCATAACTGCATCGCCATCACTGCCGCCAATGCTGCAGATACGATCTGCCGTTTCTTCTTTTTATACCTCATATCCATTTCCTCCTGTTGTCATTATTTTCTATATAGCGTGACGGTTTTGTTCTCTCCGGTAATATTTTTTATTCATACTTTTCCTCCTCACCTGATTCATTACTTCCCCTCCCCTTTTTCCCTGAAGCAGCCGGGATACTGCCTCACCGCAGCTGATATTCCGTCACAGGCTTCACCAAAAAGGTGTCCGCCTGCAGCCTGCGGCTTTGGGGTTCAAATTCTGCCTGATCGCTGATCCAAAGGAGCGGGACATCCTTGCTGTACCCTCGTATGCTCATGCAGAAATTCATTCCACGGGCCCCATCCTCCATGATCACCACAGCGTCATAAGGGCCCTCCCGCTGCATGGCATAGACGCAGAATACGCCATTGTCAAAGCGGTCTACTTTGCCAAGCTTCATCAGTAACGCCGTTTCTTTCTCCTTCTGACTATAGCTGCATAGCGCAATTCGCATTTCCATACCTCCGTTTCCTGATGGGCTCCATTGCCTCATATAGCTCCTGATCACTACAATCTATTGAGAGGAATGCCGGGATACGAAGCTGATACGCGATCAGGGCAAAGTTTTTATCATCACTCCACCAGACAAGCGGTGTTTCCGGTGCCAGCTGCTTTGCCTGAATGGCAGCCTCCAGTCCCTTGCCCCGGTCATGGCGATGACAACCGCATGGTATCGGCTCCGCCGCAGTGCCTGAGATAGCTGCTTCTCATTCCATAGCTCGTCGATGACAAGCTGTCCGTCCCCAGCAAAAAGGGAGCGCAGCCTGCTCTCAAACCATTCTGCATTCCTTAATTCCGTACAAAGTCATCCTTTCCAAAAGTGAAAAGAATCCTGCTGTAGATTCTCTGCCTGCGACAGCGGCACTCTTCCTTTCCGCCGCAGTGCGATCCTCTTTTTGAAAGGACGACTTTCCATGAATCAAAACCAGACCTTCTCATCGGAAAGTCTGGTAGTATAATTAGGGTAGCATCTTGTCAAGAGAAATGCAACCGACTTTGTTTAAGACGCAGGTTTCCTGTTTAAGACGCAAGTTTTTTCCTGCGGTTTTATGTTATACTAATATTGGATTATTGTGCAAAGGAGATGGCGCGATGCAGATTGCGATTGTGGATGACAGAGCAGAGGACAGAGCAGAACTGTCTGCCTGCCTGGAAAATTATATGAAAAAGCATCAGCTGGACTATACGCTGACAGAATTTGAGGACGGAGAGAATTTTCTGAAAGCTGCCGCCCAGGTCAATTTTCAGCTTGTCTTTATGGACATCTATATGGAAAACATGGATGGAATGGAGGCCGCCAGAAGGCCGCCAGAAAAACAGGCTCTGTAAGATCGTTTTTCTGACCATTACAGAAGATTATGCCCGGATGGGGTACAGCCTGTCCGCCAGCTATTATCTGCTGAAGCCGCTTTCAAGCCATCAGGCAGATTTTGAAGAAGCAATGGAACTGTGCCAGCTAAAACCACCCTATGAAGTGATGACACTTTCGGTTATGGCTGACCGTCAAAAGCTGGAACTTCCCACAGAGAAGATTCTATACATAGATTATCAAAACCGTATGACACGGATTCATACGGCGGAACGCGTGATACCGGTAAGCGGAGGCTTTCAGGAGGTTACTGCCGCACATTGCAGAAGGACAAGCGTTTTTTGCCCTGCTACCGGGGCGTTTTAATCAACATGGATTACATCAGCCAGGTTGACAGTCAGACCT
>SCPN01000457.1_pt1 | contig 52327 bp, 55 predicted proteins | sample 6106831 | NCBI WGS metagenome assembly SCPN01 (sample SAMN10720447, study PRJNA508395) | human gut metagenome | isolation source: Participant 1, 0 month | reverse complement strand
GATTTCTTTTGTGGACTGTTAAATGCGGGATATCCGCCGAGACCCATTTCAGTACCGCCAAGAATAGTTTCCTGATTTACAATATTCATATCAGAAGCTGCCAGATCAGGCAAAATATTTGCAAAAAGATGATCGAAATTATAACTTCTTTGTATCAAGACCGGTTTTGTATACACCTTCGTGTATGAGCATATCGCCAATCATACACACATTAATTTCAACTTCCGGCTCACTTGTTGTAGTTTCCGGTACAGTTGTCATTTCTATATTGCCTGAAGCATTGTCCGAAGAGGCACTATCTGATTTATTTTTCTTAGAGTGTGAAACAGCCAAAACAACAACGCCGATGCTCACACATAAAATAAGAACAAGAGCAATCAGGGCAGGCAGATAATTAATCTGTTTTTTCTTCTTTTTAATTTTGTATTTTTTTCTTTGCGTATCCATTTTTTATCCCTTTCATAAAAAGTTAATGTACATCACATATATTACTAAAATGTGGACGTTAGTTCAAGTAATAAATAAAATTAAGTCAGATAGTATTTACTAACGAATTAAAAATGTTGTATTATATAAAAGATTAAATTATATAAAAATATATCACGCCGCACATTTTGCGGAAGAAATGAGGCAGATTATGGGAAGATACTCTAAAGAAGATATTTTTAGAATGGTAGAGGAAGACGATGTTGAATTTATCCGTCTTCAGTTTACTGACATATTCGGTGTATTAAAAAATGTTGCAATTACATCAAGCCAGTTAGCAAAGGCTCTTGATAACAAATGCATGTTTGATGGTTCATCTGTAGAAGGCTTTGTACGAATAGAAGAATCAGATATGTATCTTTACCCAGATTATGATACATTCGAGATATTTCCATGGAGACCGCAGCAGGGAAAAGTTGCAAGACTTATATGCGATGTATACACACCCGACGGAAAACCATTTATGGGTGATTCAAGAAATGTTTTGAAAAAAGTCATAAAAGAAGCTGCTGATATGGGCTATCTATTTGAGGTTGGACCGGAATGTGAATTTTTCCTTTTCCATACTGATGATAATGGACAGCCGACGACACTTTCACATGAAAGAGCGGGATATTTTGATTTAGGTCCTACAGACTTAGGTGAAAATGTAAGACGTGATATGGTTCTTACACTTGAAGATATGGGATTTGAGATTGAAGCATCACATCATGAAGTAGCACCTGCACAGCATGAGATTGATTTTAAATATGATGAAGCTTTAATCACAGCAGATAATATAATGACATTTAAGCTTACAGTAAAGACTATAGCAAAACGCCACGGTCTTTATGCCACATTTATGCCAAAGCCGAAGTATGGAATTAATGGTTCCGGTATGCATGTTAATATGTCTCTTGCCACAATGGCCGGAAAGAATATTTTTGCTGACGATTCAGATAAATTGGGACTTTCAGAAGATGCGTACCACTTTATTGCCGGTATTTTAGAGCATGCAAAGGGAATGGCAGCAGTAACTAATCCACTTGTAAACTCTTACAAGAGACTTGTTCCGGGATATGAAGCTCCTGTATACATTGCATGGTCTGCAACAAACAGAAGTCCGCTTATAAGAATTCCGGCATCAAGAGGAAATGGAACAAGGGTTGAACTTAGAAATCCTGATCCATCGGCTAATCCATATCTTGTGCTTGCACTCTGCCTTGCAGCAGGGCTTGACGGAATTAAGAGAAAGTTAAAGGTTCCTGCAAGTGTTGACTGCAATATATTTGAGATGACAGATGAAGAGAGAGCAGCATCCGGTATTGCGACACTTCCTGAAAATCTTTATGAAGCAGTCCAGTGTATGAAAAATGATAAGTTTGTATGTGATGTTTTAGGTGATCATATAGTAGAAAAATATACCGAAGCCAAGTTAAAAGAATGGGAAGATTACCGTACAAGAGTTTCCCAGTGGGAAATTGAAGAATATCTTGCGAAATTCTAATTTGGAGGAAATGTAATTAATGTCAACTTTAATTGTGGCATTTCCAAAGATTGAGGAGGCGAAAGCAGTCCGCAATCTTCTGGTACGAAAAGGATATGAAGTTGCAATTCCGTGTATAACGGGGGCACAGGTTATCAATCAGGCAGATAATCTTTCAGATGGAATTATTATCTGTGGTTATAAGCTGTCGGACAACATGATTTACACGGAATTAAACGAATATAAACCAAAAAGTTTTGAGATGCTTCTTGTGGCATCAAGAAACCTCTGGGGAGATTGTCAGGATAATGATATTGTCTGTGCTGCAATGCCTATAAAAGTAAATGATTTATGTTCCACAATAGAGATGATGCTTCAGGCACAGGTCAGGAGAAGAAGAAAGCTTCGCAGCCAGCCAAGAAGGAGAAGCCTGCAGGAACAAAAAATAATAGATGATGCAAAGGCGATATTGATGGAACGAAATAACATGTCAGAGCCGGAAGCATTCAGATACATACAGAAGTGCAGCATGGACAGCGGAAATACTATGGTAGAATCTGCACAGATGGTGATAAGCATATATGATGGTGGCTAAATCCTCTGCTCCTGCAAGGGCAGTCGCATTTTGCTTCGCAAAACAAGGAGGCTAAAAATTTATGAAGTTTACAAAGATGCAGGGAGCGGGAAACGATTACATTTATGTTGACTGCACCAAGAAGTTGTTAAAAAATCCGTCAAAGACGGCAATTAAGGTAAGTGAAAGACATTTCGGAATCGGTTCTGACGGAATGATTCTTATAAAATCATCAGACAAGGCTGATTTTTTCATGGAAATGTACAATGCGGACGGTTCGCAGGGAAAGATGTGCGGTAACGGAATACGCTGCGTCGGAAAATATGTATATGACAATAAGCTTACCGATAAAACTACAGTAAAAGTTGATACACTGTCAGGTGTAAAGACTCTTGAATTAAAGCTTGGGGATGACGGAAAGGTTGAATCTGTAAAAGTTGATATGGGAGCACCTATTCTTGAGGCAGAAAAGGTACCTGTAAATACAGCTGTTTTGAAGCCGGCAGACGGAGAGACTACAGTTATTAATCAGCCTCTTGTAGTTGATGGAAAGTCATACAATGTGACATGTGTTTCAATGGGGAATCCGCATGCGATAGTTTATCTTGACAACGATATAGATATAAAGAAGTTTGAACTTGAAAAAATCGGACCGGGTTTTGAAAAGCATGAAGCATTTCCAGAGCAGGTAAATACTGAATTTATTCAGGTAGTTGACAGAAAGAATCTTAACATGCGTGTATGGGAGCGTGGCTCAGGAGAGACACTTGCATGCGGCACGGGAGCATGTGCAAGTCTTGTAGCAACCGTTTTAAATGGAATGTGCGATGACGAAGCGACACTTCACCTTCTCGGCGGCGATTTGAAAATTAACTGGGACAGAGAAAATAACACAGTATATCTTGAAGGTCCGGCAGTGACAATCTGCACGGGAGAGATTGATGAGTAGATGTAAATAAAGAAAGGATTGGCGTATTATTATGACACAGCAGAGTATGGATACATTTTTAAAAACATTATCAAGTTCGGCACCTGTTCCCGGCGGCGGAGGTGCGAGTGCATATGTGGCAGCAGTTGGCATGTCGCTTGGCTCAATGGTTGCCAATCTTACAACGGGCAAGAAAAAATATGCCGAGTATCAGGAAGAAATTGAGCAGATAATCGAAAAAGCAGGGAAGCTCACAGATGAACTTGCGGATTATATGCAAAAAGATGCAGTTGCATTTGAACCATTGTCAAAAGCATACGGACTTCCAAAAGATACAGAAGAAGAGAAAACACACAGAGAAGAAGTCCTTGAAAAGTGTCTTGTGGCAGCAAGCGAAACACCTCTTGAATTAATGGAGAAAATTCTTGAATCAATGAAAATTCTTGAAAGACTTTCTGTTATAGGAAGTACACTTGCAATAAGTGATGTCGGTGTAGGCATACAGATGGCAAAAGCTGCTTTAAACGGTGCGTCTCTTAACGTATTTATTAATACAAAGCTTATGAAAAATATGGTTGTTGCAGATGATATGAATATGCGTGCTGATGAAATGCTGGTACAGGGAAATGAGCTTGCGGACAGCATTTATGAGACTGTAATGGACAAGGTAAGGTAAATAACAATAATATTGGTATAAATGTACGGGATTTTTTGGCATAGGTTGAGCATAAAAGTACAAGGGAGTATGAAAATGGAAATTTTAAAGGGTCTGCCTGTTGCACAGGCTATTAATGAAGAACTTATAAAAGAATCACAGGAGGCTGGTATCAAGCCGCATCTTGCGATTATCCGTGTGGGAGAGCGTCCCGACGATTGTTCGTATGAACGCGGTGCGACAAAAAAGATGGATAAGGTCGGATTTGACTGCACATCATATGTATTTCCTCAGGATATAACAGATGAGGAATTCCAGAAAGAATTTGACAAGATTAATAAAGATGACAATATAGACGGAATTCTTCTTTTAAGACCGCTTCCTAAGCATATCAATGAAAAAGCAATAGAAGAAAGAATCAACCCGGTAAAAGACCTTGACGGAATTTCTCCGGTTAATCTTGCAAAAGTATACGCAGGCGATGTAAATGGTTTTGCACCGTGTACGGCGGAAGCTGTAATTGAAATGCTTGATTATGCCGGGATTGACCTGACAGGAAAGAGAGTTACGGTAGTCGGAAGAAGCCTTGTAATCGGAAAACCTGTTGCAATGATGCTTATGAAAAAAAATGCGACTGTTACTGTATGCCACACTAAGACAAAAGATATGGCAGGAACATGCCGTAATGCAGAAGTGCTTGTTGCGGCGGCGGGTTCTGCAAAGATGATAAAGCCTGATTATGTCGCTGATGATGCGGTTGTAATAGATGTCGGAATCAATGTGGACGAAAGTGGAAATTTGTGCGGTGATGTCGATTTTGACAATGTTGCACAAAAGACATCTGTTATAACACCAGTACCTGGTGGTGTTGGTTCAGTAACAACTTCAGTTCTTGCAAAGCATCTTCTTCGTGCGGCGAAGATGAGAAAATTGTAATTGAACTCCCAGAAAAAATATTTAACAATTAATATAGAAATTGTAGACAGAAAAATAAAAAACAGCTATACTTGTACCTGTATAAATACAAAAATATGTTATTTATGCACAAACAGTACAGGGATAGCTGTTTTTTGCTATGCTGTTATGAAAATACATGCACTTGTGCAGGTGCATTTGACAGTCACAAATCAGAGCAGTATCAGCAAAGAATAGGGGTTTTTGTAATTGGGTGCATAAATATTAGGAGAATCAAATGAAGAAAAAATTAACATTAGCAATAGCGGCGTATGTGTTGCTGGTAGCAGGAATATTAACGTATATATATTGTCCAAGAACAGTTATAAAAAATACAGCAATGTGGTATGAAAAAGATTTCACAATACCTATATTTTGTAAAACAGTAGAATTTAAGCAGTTGTATGATTTAGGGTTATATAACGGTAAATTTGAAGTGAGTAAAGACCAGGCAGAGAAAATCATTAAACAGTTAGATGATGCTGTGGAAAGATATGAAATGTCTAAAAAGCAGTCATATTCAAAATTAACATATAAAGAAATTGAAATAAAGGAAAATACAACAGATGTGAGAAACCGAACAAACTTAATAACCGAAAAAGATAGTGTAATCAGTGATGTGTGGAATTTGGAAGAAAATATCGAAGTGATAGGATTTTATTATACATTTCCGCAAATTTGGGAAGTAAATTGTGATGATGGAAGTCATCCGCCAAGGTCTTTATTTTATGATGGTAATAGGATTGATGATGCAATGCCATATTGTAGTATGATTGTCTATAAAGACATAAATAACAAATATTATTTCTGCATATGCAGATATGTACTAAGAGACTGGTGTAAACCACAGAATTGGTAAAATTATAAATTATTGTTGAAGGTGGGAGACCGAATGAAGAAGAAATTAACATTAGCAATAGCGGCGTATATGCTGCTGGTAGCAGGAATATTAACGTATATATATTGTCCAAGAACAGTTATAAAAAATACAGCAATGTGGTATGAAAAAGATTTCACAATACCCATATTTTGTAAAACAGTAGAATTTAAGCAGTTGTATGATTTAGGGTTATATAATGGTAAATTTGAAGTGAGTAAAGACCAGGCAGAGAAAATCGTTAAACAGTTAGACGATGCTTTGGAAAGATTTGAAAATTCTATGAAACAATCTGAAGAGGGATTGTCATATAAAGAATTGGAAATAAAAAAGAATACAACAAATGTCAGTAAATATGTTTATTCTGATGAAACGAAAAGTATAACCACAAGTGCTGCATGGAATTTGGGTGAAAATATTGAAGTATTAGGATACTATTATACTAAGCCACAACGTTGGGATACAAATTGTGGCTATGAAGATAAAAAAAGACCAACACGTTCTGTGTTTCAAGATGGAAATGCTATTGAGGGTCAAGCACCAGCTTGTAATATGATTGTCTATAAAGATACAAATAACAAATATTATTTTCGTATATGCAGATATGTACGAGGAGATTGGTGTAAGCCACAAGATTGGTAAAATTATAAATTATTGTTGAAGGTGGGAGACCGAATGAAGAAGAAATTAACATTAGTGATAGCGGCGTATGTTGTTTTGATTGCGGGATTATTATGTTACGCACAATCACCGCGTGTAATTTTAAAGAATACAGTTATGCCATATGAAAAAGATTTTACAATGCCAAAGTCCGTTAAAAAAATAATATTTGAACGTAAAAAAATTAATATAAAATATAATAAATATGCTAATGTATATACGGCTAAATTTGAAATAAGCAAAAAAGAGGCTGCCAATATGGTAAATCAGTTGAATAGTGACAGACAAAGATATTTAACAGCGGTTGAAAATAGCAAAAATGGCGGTGATGAAGAAAGAGAGCAATTAAAAAAGACCACAAGAGTATATAACCTTACGGTATTTTATAATTATAAGAAATCCGGCAACAGAATAATACAAGAAGATATATGGAAACATGATAAAAAGACAATGATTGATAAAGATTCTGATGTTATAGGATATTATGTAACAGGAACTAAGCTGTTTAGTGAGGATTTTGAAGCGGATGAAGATAGGGATGTTGTGCCAAAGAATTTTATACTTATATATAAAAATTTAGATGATAAATATTATCTGTGTATAAAAAGGTGGGCATACAGGAACTGGGATTATACATTAAAAAAGTGGGAGTTTAAGGAGAAAGAATTAAAAGAAGAAAATAAGCAGTGATAATCTATTATTATATTTTGAAAAATTTTACAAAGTTTTACATAAATTTCTTCAAAGACGGTCTGTGCAATAATCGGAACAACAGTAGGCATAATTTTGTCGGGCGGTCTTGCAATGATTGCCGGCAGCCTTTCAAATCTCAACGGATATAACATGTCTGATGCGGAATCAATGATATATATAGCCAACAGTTCAAAACTGCATGTTTCGGATATTTTGTATGCGGGAATATTAATATTGTCACTCGGTGCGGTGATGGACGTAAGTGTGTCTATAGTTGCCGCTATAACCGAGATTCACGAAAAGGCACCTGATTTGAAAGCAAAAGAGCTGTTTATGTCAGGTATGCACGTCGGACACGATATGATGGGAACCATGTCAAATACGCTCATCCTTGCATACAGGTTCGGCAACGGGAACCGCTTACACGATATATTCTTATGAGATGCCTTTCCTTCAGATTATGGGTTACAATTCCATAATAACAGAAATAGTCTGCGGACTCTGCGGTACAATCGGCGTGATACTGACGGTTCCGATACAGGCATTTATAACGACGGTGGCGTTGAAATTTAAAAAGTAGGCATATTTAAAATATAAAAGTGATTGACACGAAAATATTAATCAGTTACACTTGTACTTGTATAAATACAAAAATATGTGTTTTATTAACAAAAGTACAGGCGTAACTTTTTTTTTATTTTAAATTATGCCTGATGAGTGAAAAAAAAATTAAATTGTTATCTTCAAATGATGATTGTGTGCTTTGTTTTTTTTATGTGCATGTTTAAAAACACAAGTAAAGCATATGCAGGATTGGAACAGGTGGAATGTGTTGTATATAAGATAGAAATATGCAATATATGCGGTCATGATTTTAATAGTGTATTGTGTTCACATACAAAGGGTGCGTCATATGGCGGAAGCGAATGTAAACCATATGAAGAAAAATATTGTAATATATGTGGAGAGAATATGGTTTACTGTACACATGAAGAAGGTGTTGAATATGGTGGGGTTGAACTAACAAGCCGTGGGAGATGTATCTGTAAATCATATTTTGGTACGTGGAGCATGGCTGCATGAAAAAGGAAGTTATTACGGCGGAACAGAATGTATTCCGAAAGAAATATATGTGTGCAGTATTTGCGGAGACAATTATTGGGGCGGTGATTGTCCGCACAGTGAGGGTGCATGGTATGATGAGGGTTATTGTGAATTAGATAAAATAACAATATGTAATATTTGCGGGAATAATTATTTTGATGAATATGGGGCGTGTTCACATTGGAAAGGTCAGGTATATGGTGATGTAGAATGTAGCACAACAACAATATGCAACATTTGCGGAAATAATTATTACGACCCGAATGGAGCATGTTCGCATTGGGAAGGTAATAGTTACGGAGGAACAGTATGTGAGGCCAATAAAATAACTTTCTGTAATATATGCGGAAATAATTATTATGACCCGAATGGAGCGTGTTCACATTGGGATGGACAAATATATGGAAATACAATATGTGCAACAACAGAAAAAATGTTTTGCAGTGTGTGTAAAGATGAGTACGATAAATGTTTGCACATAAGAGGTAAAGAGTATAAAAATATTGCATATTATTTTTATATTGAGGACAGAAAAGAACAGTCAGAAAGTGATGTGGCTGATTTAATAACTATAAAAGAGGATGAGAGTAATCCTTATAATTATAAAAATAAAATATATGCAGTTGTTAAGTTTGAAACAAACAATGAAGAAAAGTTTAGAGAAGCATGGGAAAATGTAGGCAAATTTAATGAGAGTGCATGTTGCGTATATGCGGTTATGATGAACATGCATGGAACGCCGACAGAAATATCAAATGGCCCCGGGAAAGGTTATAGTCTGAGAATGAATATTGATGATATTAATTCGCTTGAAAGAAAGCCTGTTCAAAGACTTATACTTTTGCAGTGTTCGGTCGGAAATGTGGATTATGCAGGAGAAAATATTGCATCTGCATTTGCAAAAAAAATAAGCGGACAGGTGTTGGCAGGAGATGCGGAAGTAAATGTGAAAAAATACTATAAACTAAATAGTAGAGATGATGCAAATGACCAATTTTTTTCTGAAAAATCAGAAATATATGTAAGATATGAGGCAGTGGGAAATGGTTGGTATTTTTATAAATATGATCTGGATGAAAAAAGTATAACGTATACAAAATTAAGTGGAAATTCATATAGAATATATCAATTAATAAATATGTTTTCTGTTTAGATAATAGGTGGAAATATGAAAAAAACAAAAATAAAAATAAAAATAGGCATTATATTAATATTAAGTTTGTTTTTTATAATAATGTGTTTGAACATATACAAACAAAGCCCGAGATACATAATAAAAGATACGGTTATGTGGTATGAAAAAGATTTTACAATACCGTTATTCTGCAAAAAAGTGAAGTTTGAGTATGATAAAAAGAGCGGTAATTATACAGGAAAGTTTGCAATAAGTGAAAAACAAAAAGATAGCTTATTTGATAATTTAAAAGAATTTAACGAAAGAAGCGTAAATGTAACAAATAGTATTGATAAATATAAAGGCAATTTAAGAGATTTGGATAAAAAAACGCTTAATACAACGATGGTATCATATAATCTTTTATATAAGTATTATTTTAAAAAAGAAAAAAAGAGAGACGATATACAGATAGATAAAATATATCCGGAAGAATGGATGCTGGAAAACTGTGATGAGTTAATAGCAATTTATTTAACAGAACCCAGATATATAAAAGACAGTTGTGATGAAACTGTTTTATCCGATTATAGTAACTTGATTAATGGAAAGGTGCCAAGGTGTTGCATAGTTATATATAAAGATAAAACCGGAAAGTATTATTTTTGCATAAAAAGAACAGATTATTCCGACTGGGACGGACCAGATGTTTGGTAACAATGTTTTAGCAGAAAATATGAAAGGCGATAAAGTGAAAACAAAAATAAAAATAGGCATTATATTAGTATTAAGTCTGTTGCTAATAATAATATGCTGGAATATATACAAACAAAGCCCGAGATACATAATAAAAGATACGGTTATGTGGTATGAAAAAGATTTTACAATACCGTTATTCTGCAAAAAGGTGAGGTTTGAGTATGATGATGAAACTGGAGAGTACGCAGGTAAATTTTTAATTACTAAAAAACAGGCTGATAAAATTAAAAAGAAATTAACTAGTGCGAGAGCAAGGTCAGGAAATTCAACACATGCAGAAAATGAGTACAAAGGGGAGGATATACGTGAATTAAGTGAAAAAATATTAAATACAACTGTGGTTTCTAAGAATCTGTTGTATACAACATATATGGGAAAAGAAAAAAAGAGAGATGATATTGATTCTCAGGAAATTTTCCCGGAAAGTTGGCTGATAGAAAATGAGGAAAATTTGATATTATTATATAGAATTATGCCACAATATGGATATGCAAGATTATTTAATGAGAGCGATATAGAAAACGTACCAATTAGTTATGTCCTTATATATATGGATAAAGAAGGAAAATATTATTTTTGTATAAAAAGAGCAGAGTATTCTAATTGGAAAGGACTTGATATGAGATAACAATGTTTTAGCAGAAAATATGAAAGGCGATAAAGTGAAAACAAAAATAAAAATAGGCATTATATTAATATTAAGCTTGTTTTTTATAATAATGTGTTTGAACATATACAAACAAAGCCCGAGGCATATAATAAAAGATACTGTTATGTGGTATGAAAAAGATTTTACAATACCGTTATTCTGCAAAAAAGTGAAGTTTGAGTATGACCGGGAGACGGGTAAATATACAGGTAAATTTTTAATTACAAAAAAACAGGCTGATAGGATTTATAATAAATGGAATAGTGCAAGGAAAAGGTATTGTGATTCAATAGATGCTCAAAATGAACATTCGTGTGATGATATAAGTGAATTAAGTGAAAAAATATTAAATACAACAGCAGTTTCTAGCAATCTGATGTATAAGACATATATGGGAAAAGTAAAAAAGAGAGATGATATTGATTTTAATGAAATATATCCTGAAAATTGGATGATAGAAGATGAAGATGAGTTTTTATTATTGTATTGGACACAGCCACAAACAGGATATGGTGCATTATTTAACGATTCAGAATTGGTTGATGGACACGGACCGATATGTCATATTATGGTGTACAGAGATAAAAAAGGAAAATATTATCTTTGCATAAAGAGAGAAGGGAATGATTTATATTAAAAAAATTATGAAAAAACCTAAAATAAAATTAATAAACATATTAGTAATAATTGTAGCTGTGATGCTTATATTTATAATTTTAAACATATACAAACAAAGCCCGAGGCATATAATAAAAGATACTGTTATGTGGTACGAAAAAGATTTTACAATACCGTTATTCTGTAAAAAAGTGAAGTTTGATTATGACCGTGAAACAGATACTTATACAGGAAAATTTTGTATAAATGAGGCAGACAAAGATAAGTTAATGGATAAGCTTGAAAATGCACACGAAAGGTCCAAAGAGCAGCAGTATATATTTTTTCAACAACAGGGAGATTCAATAAGAAAATTGGGAGAAGTTGTATTGAATACAACTGTAGTTTCGGATAATCATGCAGAAAAACAGAATATAGATTTAGAAAAAATATATCCCGAAAGCTGGATGTTGGAGGATAATGCAGAACTTATAGGGTATTATTGGACATCTCCAAGATATATAGAAAGTGTGACACTGTTTCAGGATATAAATGAATACGGAAAAATACCATATTGTTATATAGTTATATATAAAAATACAGAAGGAAAATATTATTTGTGTGTAAAAAGAACTTATTTTGATGATTGGGATGGACCGGAAAGCCTGTGAAATTTTTCAAATAGTCCTTGAATAAAATATTTTCGTATGTTATGATACCAATATCAAAATATCTTTAGTGGGCGGACAGCTCTGTAAGGCAATAACAGAATATATTATAAAGACTGTGAAAGAGACTCTTTTTCATGGAACCTGACAGGAAAGTGGTGTCGTCGGCTGAGAGCACCCGCAGGGAATTGATTGAGGGAACACTCCGGAGTTGGATAGCTGAACCGACGGATATGATTTGAATTTGGCGGCTAGGTTATTTCGTTGCACGCGTTAAGTGCTAATGAGAGATATGTAATTTTTGTAAGTGCATATCTGATGCGGGTGGTACCGCGGATAATAAGTTTATTCGCCCCGGGATACAATTAATGTATTCCGGGGCTTTTGTGTGTGACAAAATTAAAAACATATTTTGCCTCACATAAGGCTTTTTCAAAAAGAGCGTAGTTAAGAAAGGAGATTACGATGTCAAACATTTACAGAGACAGAACATTAAATCAGGTCAGTGAACAGGATATTGACAGCAATTTAAGAGTAGCGGGCTGGGTAGAGAATATCCGTGACCACGGCGGTGTATCATTTATCGATTTAAGAGATATGTATGGTGTGCTTCAGGTAGTTATCAGAGATGCAGAACTTTTAAAGGGAATCAAAAAAGAAGAATGTATCAGTATAGAAGGTATCATGGAAAAGAGAGATGAGGAGACATACAATCCAAAGATTCCTTCAGGTACAATCGAACTTGAAGCAAAGAAAATTACCATGCTCGGACAGGTTTATCAGACACTTCCGTTTGAAGTTATGACGTCAAAAGAGGTCAGAGAAGATGTTCGTCTCAAATATCGTTATCTTGACCTTAGAAATCAGAAAGTAAAAGACAATATCATTTTCCGTTCAAAGGTAATTTCATTCCTTCGACAGAAAATGACAGATATGGGATTTTTGAGAGATTCAGACACCTATTCTTTGTGCCTCTTCTCCTGAAGGTGCAAGAGATTATATCGTTCCATCAAGAAAATACAAGGGAAAATTCTATGCACTTCCACAGGCACCACAGCAGTATAAGCAGCTTCTTATGGTATCCGGTTTTGATAAATATTTTCAGGTTGCACCATGTTTCAGGGATGAAGATGCAAGAGCTGACCGTTCACCGGGAGAATTCTATCAGCTTGACTTTGAGATGAGCTTTGCAACACAGGAAGATGTTTTCCGTGTAGGTGAGGAAGTTCTCTCAGAAACATTTGAAAAATTTGCACCAAAGGGATTCAAGGTTACACAGGCTCCTTATCCAATCATAAGCTACAAGCAGGCTATGCTTGAGTTTGGTTCAGACAAGCCTGACCTCAGAAATCCGTTAAGAATTATAGACCTTTCTGAATTTTTTAATAAATGTACTTTCAAGCCGTTCCAGAATAAGACTGTAAGAGCTATCAATGTTCATGCAAAGCTTTCAAAGGGACAGCATGAAAAGCTCCTCAAGTTTGCTACAGGTCTCGGAATGGGTGGTCTCGGTTATCTTGAAGTATTAGATGACCTTTCATATAAGGGACCAATTGATAAGTTTATTCCAGATGAGTTAAAGGGTGAAATCAGAGAACTTGCAGGACTTCAGGCAGGAGATACAATTTTCTTCATGGCTGACAAAGAAGACAGAGCTGCATATTATGCAGGACAGATTAGAACAGAACTCGGTGAAAGACTCGACCTTATTGAAAAAGATGCTTACCGTTTCTGTTATGTCAACGATTTCCCAATGTTTGAAAGAGACCCGGAGACAAAGAAGATTGGATTTACACATAATCCTTTCTCAATGCCACAGGGTGGTCTTGAAGCATTAAATACAAAAGACCCGCTTGATATTCTTGCTTACCAGTATGATATTGTTTGTAACGGTGTAGAACTTTCTTCAGGTGCCGTAAGAAACCATGATATGCAGATAATGGTTAAGGCATTTGAAATTGCAGGATATGATGAAGAAGTATTAAAGGAGAAGTTCGGAGCGTTGTATAACGCATTCCAGTTCGGTGCACCGCCACACGCAGGTATGGCACCTGGTATCGACAGAATGATTATGCTTCTTACAAATGAGGAAAATATCCGTGAAGTTATCGCATTCCCAATGAGCGGTACTGCACAGGATCTTATGTGTGGTGCTCCTAATGAGGTAACAGAGCAGCAGCTTAGAGAAGTTCACATAAAAGTCCGTGATTAAAATACGCATGAGAGCAATGTGCGGCAGTGCCGCACATTGGGATTTTGCTTCGCAAACAAGGAGGACAAGCTGCCGGAACCGGCAGCTACGAGATTGCTTACGCAACTCGTATCATTTGCTTCGCAAAACAAGGAGGATTATATGGCAAACGTAATTGATGACGCAACGATTGATTATGTAGGTATCCTTGCCAAGCTTGAACTTTCTGACGAAGAAAAAGAACAGGCTAAGAAAGATATGGCGAGCATGCTTGATTATATTGACCAGCTTAATGAGCTTGATACAACAGGCGTTGAGCCTATGTCACACGTATTTCCTATTGAAAATGTAATGCGTGAAGATGTTGTTACTAACGGTGATGAAAGCGAAAAAACACTTTTCAACGCACCTGAAAGAAAAGACAAGACATTTGTTGTACCAAAAACTGTTGAATAGAAAGGAGCGGCCATGGGATTGTTGGATTTGACAGCAGTGGAACTTGCCGGGCAGATTAAGTCGGGAAAAACCACAGCGGTAGAGGCAATGGAAGCTGTTATTGCAAACATTGACAGCAAAGAAGAAGAGCTTAACTGTTATGTTACATTTGACAGGGAAGCAGCACTTTCGGCAGCAAAAGAAGCCCAGAAAAAGATTGAGGCAGGGGAACTTACAGGACCTCTTGCAGGTGTGCCGATTGCAATAAAAGATAACATGTGTACAGAGGGTGTTCTTACAACATGTTCATCAAAAATATTAGGAAATTTTATACCACAGTTTTCAAGTGAAGCTGTAAAAAGAATAGAAGAAGCGGGAGCTGTTGTCATCGGAAAGACAAACATGGACGAATTTGCCATGGGTTCTACAACCGAGACATCAGCTTACGGTCCGACTAAGAATCCGTGGAACACAGAGCATGTACCGGGCGGTTCTTCAGGCGGTTCGGCTGCGGCAGTTGCAGCAAATGAGTGCTTTTGTGCACTTGGTTCTGACACAGGCGGTTCTATACGACAGCCTGCATCATACTGCGGTGTTGTCGGCATGAAACCGACATACGGAACAGTTTCACGTTACGGACTTATCGCATACGGTTCATCTCTTGACCAGATCGGACCTCTTTGTAAAGACGTTACGGACTGTGCAACTATCATGGAAGTAATCGCATCACATGATAAGAAAGATTCAACATCAGTTGAAAGAAAAGATACAGATTTTACATCAGCACTTGTAGATGATGTTGCGGGAATGAGAATCGGTATTCCGAGAGATTATTTCGGAGAAGGTCTTGACCCGCAGGTAAAAGAGGCGGTTCTTTCGGCAGCGGAAGTTTTAAAGTCAAAAGGTGCTATTGTTGAAGAATTTGATTTGAGTCTTGTAGAGTATGCTATTCCGACTTATTATACAATAGCGGCAGCAGAAGCAAGTTCAAATCTTGAAAGATTCGACGGTGTAAAATACGGTTTCCGTGCAAAAGATTATGACGGACTTCACAGCATGTATAAAAAGACGCGTTCAGAAGGATTCGGGCCTGAGGTTAAGAGAAGAATCATGCTTGGTTCATTCGTATTAAGTTCAGGTTATTACGATGCTTATTATCTTAAAGCACTTCGTGTAAAAGCCATGATAAAGAAGGCTTTTGATGAGGCATTTGCAAAGTATGACGTGATACTCGGACCTGTTGCACCTACAACAGCCCCTAAGCTCGGTTCATCACTTGCAGACCCTATCAAGATGTATCTTGGTGATATTTATACAATTTCCGTAAATCTTGCAGGACTTCCGGGCATAAGCGTTCCGTGCGGAAAAGACGATAATGGTCTTCCTATAGGTGTCCAGCTTATCGGTGACTGCTTTAACGAAAAGAAATTAATTCAGACTGCCTACGCATATGAGCAGGCACGTGGTAAATTTGAGTAAGGAGGAAAAAATAATATGTCGAAACAATACGAAACAGTTATTGGTGAAGTTCATGTAGAACTGGCTACCAAAACAAAGATTTTCTGCGGCTGTTCAACAGCATTCGGCGGTGCACCTAATACACATACATGCCCTGTCTGCACAGGTATGCCGGGCTCGCTTCCTGTCCTTAACAAACAGGTTGTGGGTATGCGGCAGCAGTTGGTCTTGCTACAAATTGTTCAATAACACAGCACTGCAAATTTGACAGAAAGAATTATTTTATCCTGATAACCCACAGAATTATCAGATTTCACAGTTATATCTTCCGATATGCCGTAACGGACATGTTGATATTAAGCTTGAAGATGGAACAGAGAGGCAATAAGAATCCATGAAATCCACATGGAAGAAGATGCCGGAAAACTTGTCCATGATGACTGGGAAGATGTTTCATACGTTGATTACAACCGTTCAGGCGTTCCGCTTATCGAAATCGTATCTGAGCCTGATATGAGAAGTGCAGAGGAAGTAATCGCTTATCTTGAAAAATTAAGACTTATAATACAGTATCTCGGAGCATCTGATTGCAAACTTCAGGAGGGTTCAATGAGAGCCGATGTAAACCTTTCGGTAAGGAAGTCGGAAGTACAGAATTCGGCACAAGAACAGAGACAAAGAATCTTAACTCATTTTCTGCTATTTCAAGAGCTATTGAAGCAGAGCGTGACAGACAGATTGATTTGATTGAATCGGGAGAAGCCGTTATTCAGGAAACAAGAAGATGGGACGACAATAAGGCGTATTCATATGCAATGCGTTCAAAGGAAGATGCACAGGATTACAGATATTTCCCAGACCCAGACCTTGTTCCGCTTAACATAAGCGATGAGTGGCTTGGTGAAATCAGAAGCCGTCAGCCTGAGTTTAAGACAGAAAAATGGCACGTTATGCCACAGAGTATGGAATTCCTGAATATGACATTAATCTTATTACGGATTCCAAGAAACTTGCTGATATTTTTGAGGCAACAACATCACTTTGCAATCAGCCAAAGAAAGTTTCTAACTGGATTCTCGGCGAGACAATGAGAATTCTTAAAGATAAGGATATGGAGCCTGAAGATATTACATTTTCACCTGAAAATCTTGCAAAGCTTATCAAGCTTGTAGAGGCAGGTACTATCAACGGTTCTGTTGCAAAAGAAATATTTGCCGTTATATTTGACGAAGATGTAGACCCTGAATCCTATGTGAAAGAAAAAGGTCTTGCACAGGTGAGCGATGAGGGCGAGCTTCGTTCGGTAGTTGAAAAAGTGATTGCAGACAATCCGCAGTCAGTTGAAGATTACAGAAATGGTAAAGATAAGGCAATCGGTTTCCTTGTCGGACAGACGATGAAAGCAATGAAAGGAAAAGCAAATCCTGGTCTTGTAAATAAAATTTTAAAAGAGCTTTTATAATAAAATCATGAGAAGCCGGGCTGGTTATGCAGTCCGGCTTTGTTAGAAAATAAATTTGGTAAGTACAGAATCAAGAATAATTAGATGAGAAAAATTTTATAAGGAGAAATTTATGTTAAAAGAAAATTTTAAAGTGGCAGTTCCTGAATTTCCTGATAGAAAGACATCAATTACAGCATATGGTGCTGTTAAAAATGTATATGATGACGATACAGGAAGAATAAATGCAAGAGTCATAAATGAGGCAATAAAAAGTATGTCGTCACAGGGCGGCGGTACGGTAGTAATTCCGCAGGGGGTATGGATGACATCACCAATCAGGCTTTTATCCGGGGTTCGTCTTTATCTTGAACGTGGAGCAGTTCTTAAATTCACAAAAAATAAGAAAGACTATCCGTTAGTCATTACTAATTATGAAGGTCAGGAATGTATAAGAACAGTTTCACCTATTTCAGCGGACGGAGCTGAAAATATCGCAATAAGCGGATATGGTGTTATAGATGGAAGCGGCGATTTATGGCGTCCTGTAAAACAGTTCAAGCTTACAGAAAGACAGTGGGATGCACTCCTTAAAAAGAGCGATTATGTTATTGAAACAAAAGAGGGTGGCATATGGTTTCCGTCAGAAAGTGCATATCTTGGAAACAAAGCAAATATTCAGGGAAAAACACATGACATATTGCCACAGGCCGCAGATTATTATGATTTTTACAGACCTGTTATGGTTGAAATTAAAAATTGCAGCAATGTACTTCTGGAACAGGCAACATTTATGAATTCTCCTGCATGGAACATACATCCGATATTCTGTAAAAATCTTACTGTGCGTGACATTACGGTAAGCAATCCGTATTATGCACAAAATGGTGATGGAATAGACGTTGAATCGTGCCACAATGTTGAAATATACAACAGCACATTTGAAACAGGTGATGATGCAATCTGCATAAAATCAGGAAAAAATGCTGAGGCGAGAACATTTGAAGACCCATGCGAAAATCTTTATATACATGATTGCATAGTAAATGAAGGCCATGGCGGATTCGTAATCGGAAGTGAGATGTCGCGCGATGTAAAAAATATACTCGTCGAAAACTGTACATTTGCAGGTACAGACGTCGGCATCCGTATAAAGAGTGCAATGGGACGCGGCGGTGTTGTAGAAGACATTACAATCCGTAATATTAATATGATAGACATAAAAAACGAAGCTGTAATCCTCACGATGGGATATGTGCTCAATTTACTTGATAAAAATGAGACGATTGCACAGGTTGATGAGAGCGATGTGCCGTATTTCAAAAATATCCTCATTGAGCAGATAGAATGTAACGGCTGTGATACAGCGGTAAAAATCGAACCGATAAGTGGCCGTGAAAATACAATTTCAGATATTACTATAAAAGATTCGGTGTTTGCAGCTAATAAAGAAAATGTGATAAATGGGGAAAATATAGTTATAATATAAAAATAATGAAAATATATTGATGTTCTGTATATACAAAAGTTGCTGCCGTATTAGAGCTAATGACATTATTTAATTTAACTGCGTGCGGTGGCAAAACTGAAAATACAAATAAAAAATCTTGAGCTGAAAACAACGGTGACAGATGGATTTTCTATATATCAAGCAGATTTTGCCGGTTGCGAGAGTGATGTTATGTAGTGGCTTGATAAGGTGGGAATAAGCAGGTAAAATCAATATTATTTTTGCATAAAACACACAGATTATTGATTTTGACATTTCTTTGTTATATAATTTGTCTGTGTTGCTTTAAAAAGTGACATGCTTAACCAATATTAATATAATGGCATGGGTCCTTATGCCGGGACAGACATGTACAGAAACGGAGGATTATAATGGAAAACTTAAAATTACTTTATGAAGGAAAAGTAAGAGAAGTTTATGACAATGGTGACAGCTTGATAATGGTTGCAACAGACCGTATATCAGCATTTGACAATATCCTGAAGAACAAGATTACTGATAAGGGTGCTATTCTTACTCAGATGTCAAAGTTCTGGTTTGATTATACAAAGGACGTAGTTCCTAATCATATGATTTCTGTAGATGTTAATGATATGCCTGAATTCTTCCATAAGGATGAGTATAAAGGCAGAAGCATGAAGTGCAAGAAGTTAAAGATGCTTCCTATTGAATGTATCGTAAGAGGTTATATCACAGGCAGCGGCTGGGCAAGCTACAAAGAAAATGGAACAGTCTGTGGCATTAAGCTTCCTGAAGGATTACAGGAGTCTGAAAAGCTTCCTGAGCCAATCTACACACCAAGTACAAAAGCTGAAGTTGGCGACCATGACGAGAATATTTCATATGAGAGAAGTATTGAAGTTCTTGAAAAAGCATTTCCTGGAAAAGGCGAATATTATGCCAATAAGATAAAAGAGTGCACAATTGCACTTTACAAAAAATGTGCTGAATATGCACTCAGCAAAGGCATTATAATTGCTGATACAAAGTTTGAATTCGGTCTTGATGAAGATGGCAATGTGGTAATCGGCGATGAGATGCTCACACCGGATAGTTCAAGATTCTGGCCATTGGAAGGCTATAAGCCTGGTCAGGGACAGCCTTCATTCGATAAACAGTTTGTAAGAGACTGGTTAAAGGCAAATCCTGATAATGATTTACTTCTTCCTGATGAGGTTGTAACAAAGACTGTTGACAAGTACAAAGAAGCATATGAACTTTTAACAGGCACACCATTTTCTAAATAATTTTAGACAAATAAGAGTATGGAGAAGTTGATGGATAACAATAATATTATGAATACAGCCGATTTTGACGGGCTTCATGAGGAGTGCGGAGTATTCGGTGCATATGATTTTGATGGAGAAGACGTTGCATCTACAATATACTATGGTCTTTTTGCATTACAGCACAGAGGACAGGAAAGCTGCGGTATTGCCGTAAGTGATACCAATGGTCCTAAGGGCAAGGTAATGTCTTACAAAGATATGGGTCTTGTAAATGAAGTATTTAATCCGGAAAATCTTGAAAAATTAAAAGGAAATATCGGTGTCGGACATGTGCGTTATTCGACAGCTGGCAGCAGTGTCCGTGAGAATGCACAGCCTCTTGTTCTTAATTATGTCAAGGGAACACTCGGTATGGCACATAATGGTAATCTTCTTAATGCAGTAGAGCTGCGTGAAGAATTGTCATATACAGGTGCTATTTTTCAGACAACTATTGATTCAGAAGTAATTGCATATCTTATTGCGAGAGAAAGACTCAAAGTAGGAACTGTCGAAGAGGCAGTTAAAAATGCAATGTTAAAGATAAAAGGTGCTTATTCGCTTGTAGTAATGAGTCCGAGGAAGCTTATCGGTGCAAGAGACCCGTTTGGATTTAAGCCGCTTTGCATTGGCAAGAGAGATAATACATATTTCTTATCATCAGAGACCTGTGCATTAGATACAGTCGGTGCGGAATTTGTAAGAGATGTACTTCCGGGTGAAGTTGTAACAATTACAAGCAAAGGAATTGAATCTGATACATCACTTTGTCAGAAAAATACCGCAAGATGTATATTTGAATATATTTATTTTGCAAGACCTGATAGTAAGATTGATGGAATGGGTGTATATGAATCAAGAATTAACGCAGGACGTATTCTTGCAAAAACTCATCCTGTAGATGCAGATTTGGTTGTGGGTGTTCCTGAATCGGGAAATCCTGCGGCACTTGGATTTTCACTTGAATCAGGTATTCCTTACGGAAATGCATTTATAAAAAATAACTATGTCGGAAGAACTTTCATCAAGCCGAAACAGGCACAGAGAGAATCAAGCGTAAAAGTTAAGCTTAACGTATTAAAAGAAGCAGTTGCCGGAAAGAGAGTTGTTATGATTGATGACTCAATCGTAAGAGGTACAACAAGTGCAAGAATTGTAAGCCTCTTAAAATTCCGGAGCAAAGGAAGTTCATGTGCGTATAAGTTCACCGCCGTTTAAACATCCTTGTTATTTCGGTACGGATATTCCGTCAGAAGACCAGCTTATCGCTACAGGAAAGACAGTAGATGAAATCTGTAAAATAATAGGAGCAGATTCGCTCGGTTATCTTGAAGTTGACAGATTAAGCGAGATGATTTGTGGAGGAACGGGATTCTGTGATGCCTGCTTTACAGGTAATTATCCGATGGATCCGCCTACACGGGACATTCGTGGAGAGATGGGCTGATTAAAATTAAAAATCAATTTTAGTGTATACATAAAACCGTCAGAATCCGTGCAATAACGGATCTGGCGGTTTTTGCTTTTTATTAATTAATTATTTTTTACATATTATTTTTCAAAGGCTGCAATCTTTTTGAGATTGTCAGGAATTGCAATATGCTGCGGACAGTTCTTTTCGCAGCGGTGGCAGTTCAGACAGTCGGAAGATTTTCCACGGTTATAAATTATGCGGTTGTGGTACATGTTTGAAAAATTATTGTTAATTTTATAGTTGTTGTAAAGACCAAAAAGCTGTGGTATAGGTATGTTTTTCGGACAGACTTCCATACAGTAGCCACATGATGTACAAGGAATTTCAACCGATTTTTCAATTATTTTAATAACTTTTTCAAGAATTTCTTTTTCCTCTTCATTAAGCGGTGTGAGATTATCAAAAACAGAAGTGTTATCAAGTACCTGTTCCATTGTATTCATGCCGCTTAAAACCATAAAAACATTATCAAGTGAAGCCGCAAACCGGAGAGCATATGAAGCAGGTGAAGCATCTGGATTGAATTCTCTTAACAAATCAGCAGCTTCTTTTGGAAGATTTGCAAGAGTACCCCCCTTTACAGGCTCCATTACAATAATAGGTTTGCCGTGTCTTACGACAGTTTCGTAGCACAGACGAGATTGTATTATTTTGTTATTCCAGTCAAAATAATTAATCTGAAGCTGTACAAAATCGACATCAGGGTGTTCTGTAAGGATTCTGTCAAGAGTTTCGGCATCATCGTGAAATGAAAATCCAAATTTTCTGATTTTTCCTTCTTTTTTCATCTCTTCGGCAAATTCAAATCCGCCGAATTCAGTGCTTTGCATATCTGTCTTTTCCCATGTTGTGCATAAGATAATAGTCAAAATATTCGGCACCGGTTCTTTCAAGCTGTCTGTTAAAGTACATAGGATATTCATCACCGGATTTTACAAGAATGGTAGGCATCTTGTCTGCAAGTATGTAATCTTTGCGGTCATACCTTTCGGTCAGGGCTTTTTTAATTGCCCCTTCAGATTTTTCATCATGATAAGTATATGCTGTATCAAAATAATTAAATCCTTTTTCAATAAATTTATCTGCAAGCTGATTAAAATAATTCTGGTCAATGCTTGTCTTATCTTCTGGATTAATAAGAGGGAGTCTCATAGTTCCGAAACCTAATTTTTTCATAAATACTCCATTCTGCCACAATAGATATTTTTTTTGGCATATTATATACGTTGTAACGAGCCAAAGTCCGTGCTTGCACGAGACCGCGACTGCCGCGATAACGAAACTCGCGGAGCGTGTTTCTCATAGTTATGTGGATGTATGTATCTGCGGGCAGATTGCATACGTTATTATATAAAATTATATATGATAAAGAACGGATTTTAAAGTTAAACAGTGAATTAATTTATTAAAATTAAAGAAAAAACAGGAAAAAAACGAGAAGATTTGCTATAATAATGAAAAATTGAATGTGACCGGAGTGCAGAAAATGATAATTTTGGCAATGGCAATTTACTGCGAGGCAAAACCGCTGATTGAGAAATACAGATTAAAAAAAGATGAGTCATATATGCCTTTTACGGTATTTGCAAATGAAGAAAAAGAAATATTGTTAATTATTACAGGGACAGGTAATGCTGCTGCTGCGTCATCGGTAGCGGGTGTATGTGCAAAGCTTGATTTGAAAGCAGACAAAAATTTTCTTGTAAATATCGGAACTTGTGCATCAGCACTGGCTTCGGATGAAATATACATATGCAGCAAAATTACGGATGAATCATCAGAACGTACATTTTATCCGGATATGATATATAAAAATCCTTTTAAAGAAGCGGAAATTATAACATCTGCCGTTCTTTTTGAAAATAAAAACGACAAAATCCGCAGAATACATCAGATACAGTATTATATATACGATATGGAAGCAGCATTTGTATGGCAGGCAGGTGCGTACTTTTTTGCACCGCATGAGATGAGTTTTGTAAAAATTCTCTCTGATAATGGTGATACAGAGGGGATAACGCCGGATTATATAACTGCACTTGTGGAAAATCATATTAATATTATTGATGAATATATAAACAGGCTTCGTGATATTCTGAATGATATTTCATGTGCCGATGATGAAAAGGCAGCAAAGGAAAAGCAGCTTGCAGACAAGCTTTGCCGGGATTTGTGCTGTTCAAAAACGATGGAATATGAATTAAGGCAGTATATAAGATATTGCTTTATTGAAAATATAGATATTAATGGTGTTGTGTGTAAGATGTATGAAGAAAATATGATGCCGTGTAATGATAAGAGAGAAGGAAAAAAGAGATTTGAACAACTTAAAAGCAGATTATTATAACAGTTTTTTTTCGCATATATATGTTGAAAAATCGATTGCGGATATGCCCGATACAGTAAGAATCCTGAATAAATTTCCACAGTCACACATTATATATATCGACCACTACAAAGATGTGTTCTGCAGAAGCCGGCAGTCATCGGTTTTACAGCACAGAACACAGAATCTTATAATTGCAAAAAAAGAAAATAATCTTGTATATGCCGGTGCACCTGTATGCCAGAGCTTTGGAAATGAACATTTTTATTATACATCATGTATGATGAATTGTGTGTTTGACTGTGAGTATTGTTATCTTAAAGGCATGTATCCATCAGGAAATGTCGTACTATTCGTCAATTTAGACGACATTTTTGATGAAGTGTATAAATTGCTGCAAAAACATCCTGTATATCTTTGCGTTTCATATGATACAGATTTGCTTGCAGTAGAAAATATTTTCGGATATACAAAAAGATGGGTGGATTTTGCAGAAAGACATACTGATTTAAAAATTGAGATAAGAACAAAAAGTTCATGTGAAAAATTTTTAAAAGAAATTGCTCCATCAGACAATATTATATTTGCATTTACGATGTCACCTGATGAAATTATTTCCAAATTCGAGCACAAAACAGCTTCTCTTGATTCAAGAATCAGCTGTATTGAACTTGCATTGGATAAGGGGTTAAAAACGCGGATTGCATTTGACCCAATGATATATTGTAAAAACTGGAAAAGTGTTTATACAGATATGTTTGACAAAATAACAGGCAGAATTGACTTAAATAAACTTCTTGATATAAGTGTCGGAACATTTAGGATTTCTGCGGAGTACATGAAAAATATGCGTAAAGAAGAACCATTTAGTGCATCTGTTCAGTTCCCATATAAAAATGATAATGGATATTATCATTATCCGGATGAAATTATGAGAGATATGGAAGATTATATGGTATCGCTGGTAAGCAGATACGTTGAAAAAGATAAAATATTTTTATGGGAGCGGCAGGAAAAATAATAAAATTATAGATTGTGACTGGAGAAACAAAAATATGAAAAAAGCGGCGGTTGTAACCGGAGCATCATCAGGAATTGGTCTTGCGATAAGCAGAATGCTTGTAAAAAACGGATATGAAGTTTTTGGAATTGCGAGAGATTTTTCAAAAGTACATAAAGAAGAACAATTTAACATGATAGAATGTGATATAACAGATACAGAAAAAATAACGCAGATTTTAAAAAAAATCATGTCAGAGAATGAATTGTATATTCTTATAAATAATGCCGGTGTCGGTTATTATGGTTTACATGAAGAACTTAATGCGGCAAAGATAAAGGAAATTGTAAGAACTAATTTTGAAGCACCGATGATTCTTTCGCAGCTTGCACTGCGTCAGTTAAAGAAAAGTAAAGGATTTATAATTAATATTTCATCAGTTACAGCATTACAGCCAAGTCCGCATGGATGTGCGTATGGTGCGTCAAAGGCGGGGCTTACGGCATTTTCGAGAAGTCTGTTTGATGAGGCAAGAAAATATGGAGTGAAAGTCGTGTCAGTTCATCCTGATATGACAAGCACTGATTTATACAGGAATGCGGATTTTAAAGAAGATGAGGATATGGCGGCACACCTTGAGCCACAAGAGGTTGCACAGACGGTTGAATATATAATAAATATCAGGGACGGTGCGGTGATACAGGAAATTACCATTAAGCCGCAGTTTCACAGAATTAGAAGAAAATAAGGAGGTATAATATGATAAGATTTGGTGTGCTAGGTTCAGGCTACAGAGCTTCTTTGTATTTCAGAATAGCAAAAGCACTTCCTGAACAGTTTGAAATATGTATGGTTCTTTGTCATAGTGAGGAATCAGCATGCAGAGTAAAAGAAAAATTCGATTTTCCTGTGACATGTAAAGATGAAGATATGATAAATTCAAAGCCTGATTTTGTTGTATCAGCTGTTACGAAAACACTTATGTGTGATACGGTTGAAAAATGGCTGAATAACGGAATTCCGGTTCTTTCAGAGACCCCGGTTTCGCTCGATAACGGCAGACTTTTTCAGGTATGGGAAAATATAAAAAACAACAATTATACATGTAATAAGCTGCAGGTTGCTGAACAGTATGCATTTTATCCGACATATGATGCAAGAATCCAGATAGTAAAATCCGGTCTTATAGGTGAACCTGTTTCAATGACTATATCATGTATGCATGATTATCATGCAGTCAGCATAATACGTGAGTTTCTTGATACAGGAATAAATGATGTAAATGTTATAGGAAAAGCATATCAGATGAAAGTCACTGATACAAAAACACGTTACGAAATTCTTACAAAAGGTGATGTTGTAAGTAAAGAAGAAAAGCACCTTATTATGGAATATGACAACGAAAAGACAGCATTTTATGATTTTATGTCAGACCAGTACAGAAGTGATATAAGAAACAGATTTATAAATGTTCGTGGAACAAGAGGCGAGATAACAGATAATATGGTATATTTCCTGAAAGATAATAATGTTGCTGCATCAGAAAAAATGGATGTTTATAAAGATGAGGAAACAGGAGAAATACTGGCAGTAAGTTTCCGGGGAAGAAAATTGTACATTCCGCCTTTTGGTATATGTGGACTTGGTGAAGATGAAACAGCGGTTGCGAGAGTGCTGGCTGGAATGAAAAAATATGTTGACGGAGGAGAAGAAGTTTATCCTTTAAGATATGCTCTTGAAGATGCATATACGGCAAATCTTATGACTACGGCGGCCGGAAATTCATGGCAGCCACAGAAATCACAAAACAGACCATGGAAATAAGAAAAACAAAAAAGCAGCGGGAACTTAACACTTGGAAATGTGTCAGGATTCCGCTGCTTTTGTATTATTTTTTAGAATAATACAGATTTAAAAAAATCTGGCTTTTAATCCGATTATGAATTTGAAAATAATAAGAAGAGGAAGTACGTATGTAAGATATATTTTTAATTTACTGCTTAACTTAATGCCTTTTCCTGTATTGGCTTCTTTGATAAAGTTATCCCAGCCCCATCCATTTTTGCATACACAGAATAAAAGATAGATGAGTGAACCTATAGGGAGTATTAAATCACTTACAAGGAAGTCTTCAAGATCAAGGATTGTTGAGCCGGCACCGAGAGGATTAACTCCTGATAAAATATTGAAGCCCAACGCACATGGAAGTGAAAGTATTATCATAATTATAATATTAATGTAACATGATTTTTTACGTGAAACACCTGTCATATCCATGAAACATGCAATAATACCTTCAAATACGGCAATTACGGTTGAAAATGCTGCAAATGACATAAAGAGGAAGAAAAGACTTCCCCAAAGCTGTCCACCTGCCATATTGCTGAAAATATTAGGCAGTGTCACAAATATAAGACTTGGACCGCTGTCAGCATTGACACCAAATGCAGAGCATGCTGGGAAAATTATGAGACCGGCAAATATAGCAACAAATGTATCAAGTATACAAACCCTTATTGATTCACCAAAGAGTGATTGCTCTTTTCCAATATAGCTTCCAAAGATTGACATTGCACCAATTCCGAGACTTAATGTAAAAAATGCCTGATTCATTGCAGCAACAATAACATTAAACAGCCCGATTTCGTCAACCTTGTTAAAATCAGGAACAAGATAAAACTTAAGTCCTTCAATACCACCTTTGAGAAGCATGCTGTGAATTGCAAGTAATATAATAAGTGCAAGAAGTGCAAGCATCATTACCTTTGTAATTTTTTCAACACCATTCTGTACACCAAGTGAGCATACAAGAAATCCAGTAACAACTGTAATTATCATAAATCCGACAAGGATATATGGGTTTGCTGTCATATTTGTAAAAGTTGTGCTTACTGTTTCAACTGATGCATTATTAAAATGACCTGTGAGACTTTTATAAAAATAGTAAAGCATCCAGCCTGTTACGGTCGTATAAAACATCATCAGAAGGTAATTGCCGACAATGGCAAGATAACCATGATAGTGCCATTTTGTACCCGGCTTTTCGAGTACTTTACAGTCAAGAAAAGGGCTTTTGCGGCTGGCACGGCCGATAGCAAATTCCATAGTCATAATGGGAGCACCCATAAGAATAAGGAATATAAGATAGATAACAACAAAAGCTCCGCCACCGTATTGTCCTGTTATATATGGAAATTTCCATACATTACCGATGCCGATTGCACAACCGGCAGATAACAGAATAAAACCGAGGCGGGAGCCAAGGGATTCTCTTTGTTCCATTATAAAACTCCTTTAAAAATTGATATTTAAAATATATCCTTTTTTTGGATTTCATGCAAGAGTAATGCGTTAAATTATTATATTTTAGAAGAATGACTAAATAAAAAATAAAAAAATATGCAAATTGACATATGCCTGACATATGATATACTATAATAGTTACTGAAGGTATTAGTTTTTTGGAGGTGGATTTTTATGACCGATTACAAGAAACCTGTAGTTGTAGGTTGTGACGATGTTGCTGAAGGGGTTTATGCAGCGAGTGGTTGTTATACAGTCACAACTAATATACATCAGAGACCGGAGTTTGGCAGGGGCGATTACAGAATTCAGGTTAATGCAAGACATGATACAAGTCATACATGCAGCCAGCAGCTTTTAACGCTTGGATTTAACCAGTCTGTAGAATACAGTAGTTCTAATGGTACGCCTGTACTTACATCGGGTCCGGAGATTAAGATTGCATTTTCATATTGGAATAATCCAAAGGATAACATCGGAATGGGTGATGTTATTGTAACATCAGAGGCAGGATTATCTGTAACATATGCTTATATGACAGATAATGCATAATTAATTAAGATAACATAATAAAAACCGCATCATCGGTTTTGCCGGTGATGCGGTTTTTTGTGATTCTCATAACACATTTAAAAATTTCTTGTGATTTCCTCAATCTCATCATCATTAAGAAGAGTACATTGCATGTCATGGATTGAATATACACGGTCACACATGGTAAGAACAGTAGGACGATGAGTTGTTACAATACATGTACGAGGGTAATCATCTTTCATAATATTTTTAAGAACATTTCTTTCTGTTGTAACATCGAGTGCGGAAGTGGCCTCATCAAGCAGGAGAATAGGCGATTTCCTAAGGATTGCACGGGCAATTGAGAGACGCTGTGCCTGACCTTCGGAAAATCCGCCGCCGCGTTCTTTTATTTCACTGTTGATTGTGTCAGGAAGTTCCGAAACGAATTCCCATGCACATGAAAGCTTTAAAGCTTCAATTATTTCAGCATCTGCGGCATCCGGCTTTACACTTCTCATATTGTCAGCAATTGTGCCGGAAAACATAGTATTTCCCTGTGGAACATATGAAAATAATGCTCTTGCGGCAGGCGAAAGTGTAAGACTGTTATTGTAATTCTCCCCGCTTTTTAGCAGGCACGTTCCTTCGTATGGATGAAGAAGAGAGAGAAGAATGCGGAGCATAGTGGTTTTTCCCTCACCGGAAGGACCGACAAGTGCCACAATTTCATGTGGAGCAGCCTCAAAAGAGACATTTTTAAAAACTTCTGTACCTGAGTTGTATTTATAGGACATATTGCTGATTTCAAGGCGTATGCCATATTTTTTTCCCATATCGGAAAGCTGTGTAACCTCTTCGGTCTGCGAATAATCGTCGCGTGGCATGTTAAGAATGTCCATGAGACGGCCTGCAGAGGTAGTAAGATTGATTGCTGTAGGAACAAGTGAGATAAGTGAGTTTAAAGTTCCTGTAAGCTGACCTGAAAGTGAGAGGAAAAGCGTCATAGTACCATAACTTATAGCACCGCTCCATACACGGTAAATTCCCCAGCCGTAACAGCTGTAAGATACTGCCATTCCCACAATAGCCATAATAAATGATGTCACAGCTGACATGCGGTTGAATTCAAGTCTCATTTTCAGGTATTTAGTCTGTAAATCTTTTAATCTTTCACAATACAATTTTATAAGGTCAAAAGCCTTGATTGTCTGTATGTTAGAGAGTGACTCCTGGTTGAAGCCAGACATTTCGGCATTCAGAGCGGCACTTCTTTTATTATTATTGACCATGCGGTTCATGAGTTTTCTTGACATAAGTACACTTACAGGCATGCCGATTAATGCAAATATGGCAAATGTTGCATCATGGTAAATAACAATGCCCAGAGCCATAATAAATTTGAAAAGATAAATTATAAGATTCGGGATAAAGCTCAATATTCCGTTGGAAATATTGGATGCATCTGAACTCCATCTGACAAGCAGGTCACCTGTGTGATAATGTGTTATTGCCTCCCAGTCAGTCGATAACATTTTCTCGTAGATATCGGCTTTTATTTCATTGTCAACACGTATGCTTATCTTTGATGAAAGGTATGAAGTAAACTGTGATATTGCCTGACTTCCGATTGTAAAACCAATCATCATGCAGAAGGTTTTTAAGAGTTCACCTGTCTGGTGGCCGGTTATAATATCTACTAAATCTTTTGAAATAATACTTGATAACAGTCCGATAGCAGTTCCGGTAAGCCCCGAAAGTGTATAAAAAATCATAGATTTCCAGTAATGTCGTGCATATCCGTAAATCCATACAGTCTGTCGGAGCATGTCTTTTAACATGCCTTCTTTAATTCGCCTTATAATATGTTTAATGATATTCATTGTCGATTTCTTCTTTCATTAAAAATGCGGATGAAGGATTTTTGGTGCAGCAGAGTCTGAAAACTGTAATTCCGGCAGCTATTTTTTCTGATGCTGCAAGATTATTTTCAAGCAGTCGGGTATTCCAGCACGGTGATATCATGCGTTGTGCAATACTTAAAACAGCGTCGTCACCGTCAATTCGCCTAACTTGGTCAGTAATGTCTTTTTTTATAAAAGTTATTCCGCCAAGCGGGTAACTGCGGCTGGTATAAATGCCGGAAGTACCGCACCACGGAATTCCTATAACTACAGGAATTCCATCTGTGGTATTTATATCTATAAGATTTAAGTCACCGTTAATGACAGGCGTGTTAAAAAGTTCTTTCCACATATTTGTATGCGTTGATTTCCCGGCACCTGAATGACCTGAAAACAGCCATGCTTTATCTTTATAAAGGACTGATGCCGAGTGTATGGCATACATTCCCTTAAAAGAAGCATTATAAAGAAAGATTGTTCTTATGGCAAAAAATATTTCTTCACTTATGTCCGGTTTGTCTGAATCTGTATCAGATGTGCGTTTACAGTACATATTACATGTGCGTCCGTCCTTTGAAAGATGCCATTCAATCAGTCCGTATGGTTTGTTATATCTACATATGTAAAATGAATCATCTTCAAGAAGAGTGAGTTCATCAGTTCTTAAAACCTGTTTTTTTCCACGATGAAAAAACGGAATAAAATGCGTTATATTAATTGTAATATCGTCATGCACTGTATCCTTAAATGTATCAAATGACAAATCTTCATTGTCATCATAGCGGAAAATGGAAAAATTGTCTGAAACATATTCATCTGGTGCATTGATGCATATAGAAATTGTATTAATTCTTAAATGATGCGGTTTAGAATTATCCGGCAGGGTTATAATATCATTTTCACGTTCAAAAACCCTGTAGGCTGTAAGTATGTCTAAAAATGAATCAAGATCATCAGAAAGAATAGTTTTATCATCGGGAGTAACGGCATTGTATTTTTTACACATTTCAGATAAAATTTCATCTCTTCCAGAGCCATCTGAAAGGCTGTTCCATATAAAAATGCCAGTGTCATTGAGTTTCACACATTTTTTTAAATCTGCAACAGATTGTCCATAAGGCATAAGATAAGGAATGCCATTTATATATTCGAGTGTATAGTCTGCAATTGTCACGGTGATTAATCCTGTCCTTTCTTTATTTTATTTAATCATAATAGCATATGCACAAAAGTTAATCAAATAGACTAAATTTGTAAATCAAATTGTTTCTAAATTGTTGTTTTTTTAACAAACGGGTAGTATAATTGTACTATAATTAAAACAATCTGAACGGAGGATAAATATGGCAGAAGAAAGAGAACTGATTCTGAAGCTGGGTCAGAAGATTACAGACAGAATCGGTGTCAAGGTTACGACAAAAGACCCTGAATACTGGGGCCTTGCCGGTGTTATAACCGATGAGATGGCAGAAGTTGCACTTTCTATGAAAGTAAGAGCACCTGCAACGGCACCACAGATTGCCAAAAAGTGCGGAAAAAGTCTGGAACGCACAGAAGAACTTTTACAGGAAATGAGCGTTATAGGTCTTATAGAATATAATTGGGAAAATAAAGATCATGTAAAGCAGTACATACTTCCTATGTTTGTTCCGGGCTGTGCTGAGTTTATGGTGATGAATGGAAAACAGGTTGAAGAACATCCTGAACTTGCAGATTTCTTTGAGAATATGTCAAGACTTCCGCTTGAAAAAATCACACCGATGGTACCGCTTGGCGGTGCAGGAATCGGTATGCATGTTATACCTGTTGAACAGGCTATTCCGGCAACACAGCAGTCAGTAAGTGTTGAGCATATTTCATACTGGTTAAAGAAATATGAAAATAAATATGCAGTCGGAGCATGTTCGTGCAGAAGACAGCAGAGAGTCCGCGGTGAGGGTACCGGTGAGATTGAGGGTGAGCTTTGTATCGGTGTAGGCGATATGGCTGATTATCTTGTTGAGACCGGAAAGGGACGTTATATAGACCTCAATGAAGTGCTTGAGATATTGCAAAGAGCCGAAGATAATGGTTTTGTACACCAGATTACTAACATTGATGGTGAAGATAAGATATTTGCAATATGTAACTGTGCACCGGGTGTCTGTAACGCACTTAGAACTTCACAATTGTTTAACACACCGAACCTTTCGCGTTCAGCATATCGTGCGAGTGTAGAATCAGATAAGTGTGTCGCATGCGGACGATGCGTTGAATTTTGTCCTACAGGAGCAGCAAAGCTCGGACAGAAACTTTGTACAAAGGATGGTCCTGTTAAATATCCGCAGGCGGAGCTTCCTGATGCAGTTAAGTGGAGCAAAGAAAAATGGGATCCTGATTATAGGGATAATGCAAAGATTAACTGTTATGATACAGGTACAGCACCTTGTAAGACCGCCTGTCCGGCACATCTTCCTGTACAGGGTTACATAAAGATGGCATCGCAGGGGAGATATATGGATGCGTTGAAGCTTATCAAAAATGAAAATCCATTTCCGGCAGTATGTGGTGCAATATGTAACAGAAGATGTGAGGATGCCTGTACAAGAGGCACGATTGATGAGCCTATCGCAATTGATGAGATTAAAAAGTTCATCGCAGCAAAAGAGATTAATGAAAAAGACAGATATATTCCTAAGACTGTAAATCATGAAGGTAAGCAGTTTGAAGAAAAGATTGCCATAGTTGGTGCAGGACCGGCCGGTATGTCAGCAGCATATTATTTAAGATGTAAAGGCTATCCTGTAACAGTTTTCGAGCGTGAAGACAAAGCCGGAGGAATGCTTCTTAATGGTATTCCGTCATTCAGGCTTGAAAAAGATGTTATTGCGGCAGAGATAGAAGTGCTTAAGACTATGGGTGTTGAATTCAGATTTGGCATTGATGTCGGAAGTGATGTGACGATACAGCAGCTTCGTGATGAAGGATACAAAGCTTTCTATATAGCTATCGGTGCGAGAGGCGGAAGAATGGCAGGAGTTCCGGGAGAAGATGCAAAGGGCGTCATGAGCGGAATAGAGTTCCTTAACAAAGTAAATAAAGATGAGGAACATATGAAGCTTAGTGGCAAAACAGTTGTTATCGGCGGCGGCAATGTTGCGATGGATGTTGCAAGAACAGCACTTCGTGCAGGTTCAGATGATGTTTCTATGTATTGTCTTGAAAGCCGTGATGAGATGCCGGCAGCAAAAGATGAGATTGAAGAGGCATTAGAAGAAAATATCAGCATTAACAACGGCTGGGGACCAAAAGAGATTATCACTGAAAATGGCAGAGTCAAAGCTGTTGTTCTTAAAAAGTGTACTTCAGTATTTAATGCAGAAAAGAGATTTGCTCCTGTATATGACGAGAATGATACTATTACAATAGAGTGCGATAATGTTCTTCTTTCAATTGGACAGCAGATTATCTGGGGAAATCTTTTAGCAGGAACAAAAGTTGAACTTAATAAAAATGGTACTGCAAAAGCGGATCCTGTTACATATCAGACGGCAGAACCGGATATTTTTGTCGGCGGTGATGTATATACAGGACCTAGATTTGCAATAGATGCAATTGCAGCCGGAAAAGAAGGTTGTGTATCAATTCACAGATTTGTACATAAGGGTCATAGTCTCACACTTGCAAGAGATTTAAGACATTTCATTGAGCTTGATAAGAATAATCTTGACATTGAAGAGTATGATAATGCAAAGAGACAAAGACCGGGCAGAAAATCAGGAGATGCAGCATCAACATACAGGGATTTACGTGAGATATTCACAGAAGAACAGCTTAAAACAGAGGCTTCAAGATGTCTTGGATGTGGTGCTACAGTTGTAGACCCTAACAAATGTATCGGATGCGGACTTTGTACAACAAAGTGCGAATTTGATGCTATACATCTTTCAAGAGACCTGCCTGATGCAAGCCGAATGACAAAATCAGAAGATAAACTTAAAAAGATTCTTCCTTATATGATTAAGAGAGAAATCAAGATTAAGTTTAACAAAGATAAAAAATAAGCAAGCAGGATTTGTGTGCACACAAGTATGGCATGCCACGCATAAGCGTGCCGGATTGGAGAAATTTATGCATGAATTGGGAATTATAGTCCATGTTGCCAAGACATTAAAACATGTAGCATTGCAGGAAAATGTAAGTAAAATCGGCAGTGTCACACTTGAAATTGGAGAAGTGTCAGGCATAGTGGAAAGTTATCTCACAGATTGTTGGGAATACTACCGTAAAAAAGATGAACTTATTGAAGACTCAAAGTTGATAATTGAAAAAATAGAGGCGGTTACGTATTGCGATGACTGTGAAAAGACTTATCCTACAGTGCAATATGGAAGACAATGTCCATACTGTAAAGGTTATAATACGTGGCTTGCGGTAGGAAATGAGTGCAATATAAAAGAAATCGAAGCGTGCTGATAAACAAAGGAGGAGAAATCTATGTTATTTCATGTTTACGGAGGAAATGCTCTCTATCAATGGGGAGCAATGATTTTAGTCCTTGTAGGACTTATACTTTTAAATGAGGTTGCAAGACGTACAAAGCTTGGTGGCCTTATAATATTTGGTGCTGTACCGGTTGTGCTTACAATATATTTTATTGTTATTGCAGCATGTGCGGCAGCAGGACAGACATGGGCTGTTGAAAACCAGACACATGTTTATATGAACGGCTGGTTCCACTATATGAAGCTTTATGCATCACTTGCAGGTTGTATTGGTTTTATGATGATAAAGTATGGCTGGGGAATCGGTAAGACACATTGGTTTAAGGCATATCCGTTTGTAATAGTTGCAATTAATATTCTTATTGCTGTTGCAAGTGATTTTGAATCAGCAATCAACGGATGGTATAAATGGTGGCTTTCATCAGAAGATGTATGGCTTTATGGTGGATGGCACAATGTAATGAATGGTATTGCAGGTCTGATTAACATATTCTGTATGACTGGCTGGTGGGCAGTATATTCATCAAAAGATAAAAAAGATATGATATGGCCTGATATGATATGGGTATATATCCTTGTTTACGATGTATGGAATTTTGCTTATACATACAACTGTCTCCCAACACATTCATGGTTCTGTGGTGTAGCACTTTTACTTGCACCTACAATTGCAGCACTTTGCTGGAACAAGGGTGGCTGGATTATGAACAGGGCAAACACATTGTGTGTATGGTGTATGTTTGCACAGGTGTTCCCTCTTTTCCAGGAAACAATGTCAGACGGAACACAGATTTATCCATGGGCAACACTTACAAAGCAGTATGCTGACGGAACATTAAACGGAATTGCAGCGGGAACATCAGTAAATGCTGACCCTACAGCAATGACAATAGTATCTGCTACAGCACTCATTGTTAATGTAATTGCACTTGCATACATCATTTATAAGTCAGTAAAGACTAAGACAAATCCGTATAAGGGTGAAATTTTTACGGATTTCAGATATTATAAAGCAGCAGCAGACAGGAGCAATATGTAATGACAGACAAAATGAAGATTATTGAAGTTAAGCAGAGTGTATTTGCAGATAATGATGCGGATGCTGAAAAGCTGAGAAAAGAGTTAAAAAGTGAAAAGACATTTCTTTTAAATCTTATGTCGGCACCGGGAAGCGGAAAAACAACAACGCTTGTACAGACGATAAACCGTCTTGAAAAAGATTTAAAAATCGGAGTTATGGAAGCTGATATAGATTCAGATGTAGATGCATATACAATAGCCGAAAAGACCAATGCAAAGTCAATACAGCTTCATACAGGCGGAATGTGTCATCTTGATGCCGATATGACAAGACAGGGCGTTAAGGAACTTGATACAAAAGACCTTGACCTTGCAATCCTTGAAAATGTAGGAAATCTTGTCTGTCCGGCTGAATTTGACACAGGTGCATCAATGAATGTATGTATATTGTCAGTGCCTGAGGGTGATGATAAGCCGCTTAAATATCCGCTTATGTTTACAATTTGCGATGCAATGATAATCAACAAAATTGATGTCTGCGATTATTTTGATTTTGATATGGAAAAAGTGCGTGAGTATGCGTACAAACGCAATCCGAATCTTAAAATATTCCCTATTTCCGCAAAAACAGGTGAGGGAGTAGACGAATGGTGTAACTGGCTTAAAGAAAAAGTTACAGAATGGAATAAATAATTTATTTATCTTAATTGTCTGGCAGGTTTCTGATATCGGTGTACAGGTATCAAAAACCTGCCAGCTTTTGTTATTGAGTTTTATCTATATGCGTGATAAACTTAAAAAGACAGGAAAGCGGTAATCGCATAAAGGAGTAGTATTACTGGTTATGACTAAAAAACAGTTAGCACTTGAAGTTATAGATAGACTAAAAAAAGAATATCCGGATGCAGGCTGTACACTCGATTATGATGAAGCATGGAAGCTGCTTGTAAGTGTAAGGCTTGCGGCACAGTGTACTGATGCGAGAGTCAACGTGGTTGTTGCCGGATTATTTGAAAAGTATCCGTCAGTGGCAGCACTTGCCGGGGCAGATGTTGATGATATTGAAAAAATAGTTCGTCCATGCGGACTCGGCAAAAGTAAAGCAAAAGACATAAGTGCATGTATGAAAATGCTGCATGAACAGTTTAATGACAGAGTACCGGATGATTTTGATTTACTTTTAAAGCTGCCGGGGGTAGGAAGAAAGAGTGCCAATCTTATAATGGGAGATGTGTTTGGGAAGCCTGCTATAGTAACGGATACACATTGCATAAGGCTGTCAAACAGAATTGGTCTTGTAAAAGACGAAAAAGAGCCAAAAAAAGTTGAGATGGCATTATGGAAGATAGTTCCGCCGGAAGAGGGAAGCGATTTGTGCCACAGGCTGGTCTGTCACGGGCGTGATGTCTGTACGGCAAGAACAAAGCCGCATTGCACAAAATGCTGTCTTTTCGATATTTGCAAAAGAAACGGAGTAAAAGAATATGATTAGACAGGAAAGTCTTGAAGAAATATCTGACGGAAAACTTTATTCGGAAAATGACTGTGTAAAGGCAGATACAGGCAATTGTGCCGGGTGCAGGCAGGTATGTTGTAAGGGAATGGAAGCTTCAATAGTGCTTGACCCATATGATGTATACAGATTGACACAAAAGACGGGAAAGTCATTTAACGAGCTTATTAATGATAAGATAGAGATAAATATTGTTGACGGGATTATGCTTCCGAATATGAGAATGAACCCGGATACTAATGCGTGTGGATTTCTGCTTAGTGACAACAGATGTGCAATACATGATGCAAGACCCGGGGTCTGCAGGATGTTTCCGCTTGGAAGATATTGGGAAGATGATACGCATTTTAAATATATTCTTCAAAAAGGACAGTGCAACAAGGACAATCTGTTTAAGATAAAAGTAAAAAAATGGATTGATATGCATGAGGGTGAGCCATACAGGGAATTTATAATTTTATGGCATGTTTATCTCAAGCAGATTAAGAGTGCTGCATTGAATTTAGATGAGCAGCAATTAAGAATTTTGTGCATGTATACATTAAAAACATTTTTTGTCACACCGTATATGTCATCAGATGCAGATGGATTTTTTAGAGAAGTAAGAGAAAGAATCCAGAAAGCATATACTGATTTGGGAATGCGGTAAAATTTTTAAGTAATAAAATATCTGGGCTATATAAAAATAAAGATATAGTCACACATGGAGGATTTATGAAAAAAGATTTATTTTACATAGGCAGATTTGGCGTTCACGGCTACGGGCTTATGATAGGGATTGGATTTATACTTGCTTTATTTCTGGGAGAATATAGAGCAAAAAAGAAAGGAATGAAAGAAGAAGCGATAATAGATCTTGCAATTATAGCGGCTGTCGGAGGATTCCTTGGAGCTAAGATTTTATATATAATTGTAAGTCTTAAAGAGTTTTTGCAAAATCCGCTAGCCGTAATTGGTTCAGAAGGATTTGTAGTATATGGAGGAATTATTTCGGGTGTTCTTTGCTGCATGCTTTATTGCAAAGTGAAGAAGTTAAAATTCCTGGATTATTTTGATATTGTTATGCCGGAAGTGGCACTTGCACAGGCTTTTGGAAGAATCGGATGTTTTCTTGCAGGGTGTTGTTACGGAAGACCTACAGATTCAGTGTTTGGTGTGGTATTTCCTGAAGACAGTCTTGCACCGGCAGGAATAAAACTGATTCCGACACAGCTTATATCTGCAGCAGGAGACTTTGCGATAGCGATAATCCCTCATTATACTTGCAGATGTTGTATTCAAAGAAAAAAAGAGAGCAGTTTGAAGGGCAAAAACGGGATTTGGCATGGTTTCAGGAGATATAGGATGCATTTATATGTTTTTGTACGGAATAGGAAGATTTCTTGTTGAATTTCTACGAAATGACGTGAGGGGGACAGTTGGTAATCTTTCAACATCACAGTTTATTTCTTTGTTTATAGTAGCAGGAAGTATTATTTTATATGTGATAAACCATAAGAAAGCAAGTGCATAATATTATTTTCGTAATAAACCATTGGTGCGTTGTCAGGATAAAGTGTAATCATTCTTACAATATAAATAATAATAGTAATAATTCCTGTTATACATAAAAGAATTGTAAAAATTTTATTTGAGCACTTGAAAATATATCTGTTTAAAATACCATAAATTAACAGCGGTACCCATAAAAAAATATGGATGGACTCCAGTAAAATGCGTCTTTGAAATGAAATGTCAAAGGTTTACAAACGCTCTTGTCATACCACATCCGGGGCATGGAAATGGTTATTATTGAAATCAGGCATATTTTATGAAATAATAGATTTAACGAGATAAATGCAATGATAAATATAATGATGAATGTTTTGATGTGCATTATATCGTTGTAGATATTTTTAAGTATATTTTTCAATGTCGGTATCCTCCGTCAAAAGTTTTGTTGTAGATGCCGCAGAAGGGTATTTATTAAGAATCTTAGTATAAATAATACAATAGATTAAATAAAATTGAAAGGGGTAGAAAAATTGAAGGAAACAAAGAATGAATTGTTACAATTTGTTGGAGGGATTGTAATGCTTGCTGTGGGATTATTTATTTTTTCACAGAAAGTGATTGTACATTCAAGCTGGTTTGGTTATGGCGGATTTTCAGTAGCAGGAATCCGTATCAGTTCAGGTCTTGTGATAGTTCCGCTTATTATCGGAATTATATGGATGTTTGCGACAAGTTCGTTTGCATCGAAAGTATTTACTGCTATTTCTGTGATTCTTATACTTGCAGCGGTAATACTTAATACAGATATCCGTCTTGTAACAATGTCTTTATATGAGTGGGTTTTAATTCTTGTTCTTATATTTGGTGGGGCAGGATTTGTTGCCAAAGTGTTGTTTGCATCAAATAAAAACAATGGCGATTCAAAGAAAAACAACAAGTCTGTCAATGAATTTAAGAATGATGCAAAGAGCATTGATGATGAACTCGATGCTATGAAGAAGAATATTAAATAATTGAATGTAAATAATTGAACATAAAAAACTGCTGACCGTTATTTATTCGGGTCAGCAGTTTTTTTATGCCTGAAGTTTAGTACTGACAGTTAAAATTAAAGTACCTTTGAGAGGAAATCCTGTAATCTTGGTGTCTGAGGATTTTCAAAAAGCTCTTTTGGAGTATTTTCTTCCATGATTTTGGTGTCAGCAAAGAACATACAGCGGTTAGCTACTTCTTTTGCAAATCCCATCTCATGTGTAACTATAAGCATTGTCATGCCTGATTCGGCAAGCTCTTTGATAATTCCGAGAACTTCACCGACCATCTCAGGATCAAGTGCCGATGTTGGTTCGTCAAAGAGCATAACATCAGGATTCATAGCCATGGCACGGGCAATGGCAACACGCTGTTTCTGACCGCCTGAGAGCATGTTAGGATATGTGTCAGCCTTGTCGGAAAGCCCTACACGTTCAAGAAGTTCCAATGCTTTCTTATTAGCTTCTTCTTCGCTCATAAGCTTTAACTGGACAGGAGCAAGCATGATATTTTTCTTTACTGTCATATTAGGGAAAAGGTTAAAATGCTGGAATACCATTCCTATTTTTTCCCTAAGTTTGTTAATATTAACATTTTTATCGGTTATATCTGTTCCATGAAAATAAATATGGCCTTCTGTAGGTTTTTCAAGGAGATTGAGTGAACGTAAAAATGTTGATTTACCGCAGCCTGATGGTCCGATAATTGCAATTACTTCACCCTTTTTTACTGTTGTATTGATATTTTCAAGTACAACATGGTCGCCGAAAACTTTTTTCAAGCCTTCAACTTTTAAGATAATATTATCGTTTGAGTTATTATCGCTCATTGCTTCTTAATCTCCTTTCAAGTTTTTTAACCAGTGCCGAAAGAATTACAACCATTACAAGATAAACTAATGCTACAACAAGAAGTGGGAGCATTGCATCATAAGTGATACTTCTTATAATATCTCCACCTCGCGTAAGGTCTGTAAGACCGATATAACCACTGATTGAAGTCTCTTTTAAGAGAACAATAAATTCATTGGCAAGTGCAGGAAGTACATTTTTAAATGCCTGAGGAAGTATTACATATATAAAAGTCTTTTTGTATGAAAGACCAAGGCTGCTTGCAGCCTCAAACTGTCCGTTGTCGATTGACATAATTCCGGAACGGAAAATTTCGGCAACGTAAGCACCTGAGTTAATACCGAATGCAAGAATTGCTACAAGTATTTTGTTAATACTTACTGAACCAAATATTACATAATAAATAATCAGGAGCTGAACCATAGTTGGTGTACCACGGATTATTGTAAGGTAGAGGTTACATATAAAATTACCTATTTTAAGAGTTCCTGTCTTATCGTGTGTTGAACGTATAACAGCAACTACAAAACCTATCACGATACCCATAAGAGCAGCACAGAATGCAATTAAAACAGTATTTTTCAAACCTGTAAGCACAAACTGATATCTGTTATCTGTAAGGAAATCATTTTTGAATTTTTCAACTACATTGCCGGAATTCTTAATGGCATCATTATCTCTTACGATTACAACCTGTTTTGAAGTTGTATATGTATCAGAGAAATCAATATTTTTAAGTCTTTCGGCTGTTACGGTCATTCCGGCAGCACCGAAGTCGGCTTTTCCTGACTGGACAGCGGTAATGATTGAATCAAATTCCATATCTTCAATCTTTAAGTTCATTCCAAGATAATCAGCGACAGCCTGAGCCATATCGGCATCAATACCGACTATCTTACCGTTATCATAATATTCGTATGGCTTAAAGTAAGCGTTTGTAGCCATTACGAGAGTGCCGTTACGCTTTACACCGTCAGGTGAAATATAAGGTGTTTTTCCGGCATTTTCACCGATATAATTGTCAATGATTTTATCAAGAGTGCCGTTTGCTTTAATTACATTTAATGCCTCGTTAATGGAAGCTTTAAGCTCAGGCTTGTTTTTTGAGATACACATGGCGTAATCTTCTGTAACAAATTCTTCATTAAGTATCATAAGTTCAGAATTTGTCTTGACAAATGATTGTGCAGGCTGGACATCAATAACAACGGCATCGATTTTACCCTGTTTTAATGCAAGGATTGCATCGTTACCTTTATTATAACGTTCAACTACTGTGCCGGAACCATCTTCTTCATAGTCAGAAACTAATGTGTCACCTGTAGTTCCAAGCTGTACACCGATTTTCTTGCCGGATAAGTCATCAACGGAAAAAACAGTATTTTCCGGAACAGATGATTTACATCCGGTAAGAATAAAAAGCGACATTATGCAGCATAGTGCTGCGAGCATATATTTTCGCATTTTCTCCTCCTTTTGTATTGCGATATTCTTCTAAACATATTAACATTATTGCATAGTGTAAATCAAGTTAAGATTTGGATGTAAGGCATCGTAATCTTATGAAATAAATGGTATGTATGAAAGGCAGAAGTATGAAAATAGTTACACCACATTATTATAAAGATTTTAAGTGCATTGCAGGTGCGTGTACCGATACATGTTGTGCGGGATGGGACGTTGATGTAGATGATAAATCCTACAGATATTATAAGACTGTGGATGGAAATTTTGGCAAAAGGTTAAAGAGTGTCATGGTTCCCGAAAAAGATGGAGGCTGCACATTTACACTTCGAAACGGAAGATGTCCGTTTCTTAACGATAATAATCTGTGTGATTTGTATATTGCGTTGGGAGAAGACAAGCTGTGTGATACGTGTGCGGAATTTCCGCGATTTATTAATGAATACGGAAGTGTGAAAGAGATAGGAATTGCACCATCATGCAAGACGGCTGGCGAGATAATATTTAATTATGATAAAGTTCTGACATTTGACGAGGAAGAGGACGGTAAGCCGCTAACAGGCTATAATGATATAGATGGTTTTTTGTATATGCAGCTTCGTAATGCAAGGAAATGTGCATATGATATTATTCAGAATAAAAAATATACACCTGATGAAGTCTGTCTTATACTTATTGAATATGCTATACGCATACAGAAGCATATGGATGATGAAAGGGACGATTTGATTGCCAATGTTGTAAAATCTTTTAAAGATGAAAAAATACTTGATAAGATTATAGCTGATGCAAAGAAAAAGAAAACATGTGATTCATTCAGAGGCTTTAAAGATATAGGCAGATTTTTTGAAAAGTTTGACGGAATGGAAGTGATTAACCCGGATTGGCTGAAGTATTGTGATATTCAGGAAAAATTTATGAAATCTTGTCATGATGGTTCATCATATGAAAAATATGTAATTGAGTTTGAGGAATATTATAATGACAGACAGTTTGAGTACAGGCAGCTTCTTATGTACTATATTTACCGGTATTTTCTGGATGCAGTTTATGATATTAATATTGTGCTTAAAGTAAAAAATGCGATAATCGGATATGCAGCATTACGACATCTTGATGTTGCAGCGTGGGCGGCTAATGGCAAAAAACTTTCAAAGACCGAGCAGGTTGATATTGCACATCTTTATTCAAGACAATTTGAACATTCATATACTAATTTTGAAAAATATAGTGAGAAATTCATGAGCATGAGATGTTACGGATATAGCAGCTTAAGAAGAATGATGGTATGAGTTATAAAAATAAATAAAAATTATAAAAAAGACAATTATCAATAAAAAAAGGATAATTGTCTTTTTTTATGCAAAAACAAACATTCTGCGTCGTGAAAACAGCGTTTTACGTTGAATTACACCATTTTAGTTTTTGCTTAATATATAATAAAAACAGCAAAAAAATTATGAATTCAGCAAAAATTGAGGAAGAAATTATTCTGAATTTATTAAAAAGTGTATTGACAGAAAAATACCGGGGTGGAGGTAAAATAAATTTGGTATAAAATATTATTTTTGGAGAAAAAATGTTTTTTAAAAATAAATTAGAAAGATTGTTAGAACGAATCTGCGTGATAGTTTTATGTGTAATCACGGCAGTGATGGCAATACCTGTAAAATCGGTGACAGCAGCAGGTTCGGCATCGGTGGTTTTGGAGATTTTACATGAAGGGGATACTGTTAATGTAAAGCTTGAGATGGTATCAAATCCCGGAATTGCAGGAATGTCGTTTAAGCTGTGCTATGACAGCAGTTTATTAAGTATTGTTTCGGTTGATGAAACTTTGGATAGTTTTAAATCATCAATTATAAATCCCGACGGGGACGGATTTGTAGGATACGCATATGCACAGGCAAAGGATTGTAAAGACACAGGAACTGTGTTTTCTATAACCTTTAAAATAAATTGCGAGAATGAGAAAGAATTAACTTATGAGTCGGCTTATATTGATGAGTTTGACACTTGCGATTCTAATCTTGAAGATGTCAATACAGACATAAAAGTACAGTTTTCAGATAAGAACGCACAGAATATACAAAACAAACAGAATTTACAGAATATGCCGGAAGAACGAAGACTGGAGTTAAAGGTCAATCAGACAGTATAAATAAATCAGATAGCATGGATAAACGGACAGTAAAAAATATAAACGGTACAGAAGAAAATAGTGTTTCTTTAATAGAGGTAAATTCATCAGATACGGTTAAATCAACGAATGTAATAATTGTAATTGTTATAGCTGTAGTAGTAATTGCAATTGTGGCATTGTTGCTTTTAATAAAGAAAAAATCAGGGAAAAACAGGAGGAGTTAAAAAATGAAGAGAAAAAGCAAAGCATTTATAGCTGCATTTTTAAGCTTATGCCTTATTGCAACAACTGTTATAGTGTCAACGGGCAATGCATTTGCAGGCGATGCAAACGTAGGAGAGCTTGCTGTAACTTCAGCACAGGGCTATGAAGGGGATACAGTAAAAGTAACTGTATCATATAACAATAATCAGGGAACAGCGGGATTTGAATTCAGAATGTATTATGATCCGGATGTGTTGGAATTAGTAAAGACAACATTATCGGAAGATGTATTTATCGAAGATGTAGTTATATTGGGAGATAAAAATGCTAATGAAAAAATGACAAATTTTGTATCTTATGCAGTTGCAATGGCAAAAGATAACAAAAGAGCGGGAGAATCGGTGGCCAATCGTAGAATTTAAAATTAAAGATGGTGCCGCAATAGGAAATACAGAGTTAAAAATAACAGATTTAGTACCTTCTAATTTTGATGGTGATTTGATAACGGTAAATTCAAAAAACTCTTATGTAAAAGTATTATGCAAGCATGCAGATACAGAAGAAGTTGTAAAAGAAGCTGTAACATGTACAAAGGACGGCGTAACAGAAGTAAAATGTAAAAAATGTGGCGAATTAATTGATACAAAGACAGTTAAGTCAACAGGCCACAAGTTCGGCGAATACGAAGTAGTTACAGAGGCAACATGTTCAAAAGACGGATTAAAGAGAAGAACATGCAGTGTATGTAACGAGGTAGAAGAGGTAAAGATACCGGCAACAGGAAAACATACAGCAGTAACAGAGATAACAAAGAAAGCAACATGTACAACAGCAGGCGAAAAAGTAACAAAGTGCAGCGTGTGTGATAAGGTGCTTTCAACAGAAGAAATTCCTGCAACAGGCCACAAGTTCGGCGAATACAAAGTAGTGACAGAGGCAACATGTTCAAAAGACGGATTAAAGAGAAGAACGTGCAGCGTATGTAACGAGGTAGAAGAGGTAAAGATACCGGCAACAGGAAAACATACAGCAGTAAATGATAATAAAAGAAAGCAACATGTACAACAGCAGGCGAAAAAGTAACAAAGTGCAGCGTGTGCGATAAGGTGCTTTCAACAGAAGAAATCCCTGCAACAGGCCACAAATATAGCGATTATGTTATAAAAAAAGACGCAACGGAAACAGAAGATGGTATCTTTGAAAGAATACAACTTCAGCTGCGGCGACAGAAAAGTAACAATTCCAAAACTGGAATCATTAAAAACGGAAGTTAAAGATGAAAAGGCAGAAAATCCTTTGGCATCACAGTATACAAAGGGCGAAGATATTACATTTACTGCTATAGGCATCGGAATGGATAATGTAAATCCTCAGGCAGGCGATATGAGATATGTACCTGCAAAATGGAGCATTAATCCGAGCGGTGAGTGGACATCTGCACCGTATACGGCAACATTTGCAGTAGCTAATGCAGGTGATTATGAACTTAAGGTTGTATACAACCGTGAAGTTTACAAGGATGGAAAATGGGTAGCAGACGGAGTGACAATCACATCAAAGACAGCAATAACTATAGCAGAAAAGGCAGAAACACCTGATAATGGAAATAACGGAAACACAAATAATGACAGCACAACACCATCAGGAGATGCCTCAACAGATAATAATGCATCAGTAAGCACAGGTGATACATCAATTTATGTAATGATTATGGCAGTAATAATGATGATGGTTTCTGCAGCAGTAATAGTTGAAAAGTCAAGAAAAGCCGTTAAATAACAGAAAATAAAAAATATAAGAAACAGTACAAGAACAGTAAGTTTCTTAATAATGTTTAAAAACAGGTGGACGGAGGGAAACTTTCGTCCGCTTTTTTTATAGGAATATTTTTGAAATGGGGAATGATATGAGAAAAGCATACACGTATAAAAAGACAATTAAACGTGCAGCATGTGCAATGTTGGCGGCGGGATTGGTATTTACGGGGTGCCCGGAGGTCTTTTTGAGCCAATTTGTATTAAAAGTGAATGCGCGGTAATAGGTATAAAAAGCCTGGTTAAATCATGTATAGACAATATTAATACATTTGATGCAGATGATGAAAATACATATTTAACAGAGATAATTAACGGATTGGAAAGTGATGAAATTGATGCGGCAAATAAATATGTTGAAGAATTAATGCGGCAGAGTGATTATTATTGGTTGAATTTGTGTTTTATAAGCGATTTTATCGGAAACAGTGTTCTTTGGTACTCTGTAAAAGATAAATATGTAAATAAAGATAATACAATAGATAAAATAACAGCAAAAAATGATTATATTAAATTACATACAAGACTTGATAACGGTGAATGGAAAGAATTGCTTGCGGAAGAAATAGATAAAGCATGCGGAAGAATAGATATTTCGGATTGGAGATTCACCACAGAAAAAACTGCGGAAATGTATAGATATTTGAATGATTTAAGAGTTTCCGACAGACAGTATTATTGGATTGATTCTGTTAAAATCAGTGATGATGGTACATATATTAAAAGTGTGCTTGTCTCTGCTAAAGATAAATACACAAATGAAAATAATCAGACGATTAATAAAGAACAGGCAGGAAATGATTTTGATGTATTACAGAAACGGTTAAAAAACGGAGAAGAAATGAAAATTATTGAGGAAAGAATAACTGAAGGTAAGTATTCGGTGGCTTTGCCATATAATGTTTATACTGTTCAGTTAAGAGACTTAAAAATAAATAAGGACAGAGCAGGTGATATATACAATTATGTCGGATATTTGAGCACGAAATCCCAATATTCTTACATAAATTTTATTTTACGGGAATATGACGAAGATTATCTTGCGGCATTATCATTAACGGTTCCTGCTGAATTTTTTAACGAAGAAAACAAATTTGATGAGAAATCATCTTACGCTAAATATAATAAATTCAACAAAAGAATAGCAGACCTTACGGCACAGATAGATGACAGTATGTCGGATTTGGAAAAAACGCTGGCGATATATGAATGGGCAATGAGGGAATGTGAATATGATTATAAAAATTTTGTTTTAGACACGATTCCTACAGAAAGTTATCAAAAAGAAGGTGTGGTTTATAACGGACTGGCTGTGTGTAGCGGATATGCAGACTTTATGGAATATATGCTTAGAAAATATAAAATAACCAATTATATTGCATCTTCATCGGATTTGGATCACGCATGGAATATAGTTAATTTGGATGGTATCAACTATCATCTTGATGCTACATGGGATGATGTGGGAAAAGATTCGTTTTGGGAAGGTGTATATAATACAGATTACTTTTTGAAAAGTGATGATGAAATTACAGAATTGAACCATTACGGTTGGTCAGAGACAGTAAAGTGTGATAAAAGCGATTCATATGAGGGCTATATTTTCAGAAATAAAAACGCTAAGCAATTTAATTATTACAATGGTTATTGGTATTATATATGCAATACAAAGACGATTGTAAAATCAAAAATAGATGGAAGCGAAGCCACGGATTTTAAAACATTTAAGGAAATCATCGGTATGTATATTTATGATGATTATATGTATATTGCAACGCGTAAAGATGTATATAAAATCAATATGAAAAATCAATCCGAATCGGAAGTTATATTCAAATGCGATGAAAATGAAGGATTTGATTATATTGATGAATTTGTATTAAAACAGGGAAAAATAAAAATTGACAGCCCAAGTAATACAAAGATTTTTGAACTTCCTGAGATTGCGTATACACCTGCTGTTCCTGTTACCTACGGTGATGCCAACGGTGACGGAAAAATCGACAGCCGCGATGCTGTATTAATCAAAAAATACGTTGCGGGATTCACAGGATTTACAATCGACCTTGAAGCGTCGGATGTCAACGCCGACGGTAAAGTTGACACAAGAGATGCTGTTAAGATTCTTAAAAAGATTGCTGGGTTTGATGTGACACTCGGAGCGGCATAAATGAAAAACATTTATAACATATAAAACTGTATTTATAAGATAAAAGGAGAATTGATTTATGCGTATCAGACAGGAAATTAAAATTAAATTTCTTTCGGCAGCGATGGTAGTGTTACTGATATTTTCGGGTATATTCGGCGGGATTGGATATAGGGCGTATGCGGCACAAACCACTTATCCTGAAAATGACACAGTGACGATTTCGGATAATGAAACGGAAAACAAGTACCCTGAGATAACACCTGAAAGCACAAGTTATTTATATTGCTACAATCAGCTTGCAACTTGGGATTCTGGTGAGACCATGCAGCGATATTATAAAGATTTAAGGGATATATGCTGGGATTTTTATAATGGTGAGCTGGAAGTTACATATTATTTGTTTTGGGAAGATGAAAATGACAGCAGTAATAATGAATATGAGTGGTGTATAGATAAATTACTGCATAAAAGTGACTATAATCTCACTGAAGATGAGTACGCAATAGTTGAAACGGCTTTGTATGAAGACATGCCGATATTTTATTTTTTATATTCAATGTATTCAACAGGTGACGATGAAGACGGAAATACCGATTATACAACTGCAAGAGCGGGAATTACAATTAAAAATGATGATGATATTATAATATATATCTTAAACCGTGATGATTCGTGGTCAGTAAATTATCGGGACAAGTCAAGAAGAGCAGAATGTAGGAAACTTATAGAAAAAAGAATTCATGAATATTATGATTTGACAAAAGAATATGCAACAAATTATGAAAAGCAGACTGCTGTATTTGATGAAATCTGTCTGAATTCAGATTACTATTACGGTGATGATGAAAATACACAATATTATACACATAGTATTATGGGAAGTGTAGAGAAGAAAGATTTTGTATGTGAGGGATATGCGAAGGCAGCACAGATATATCTTAATTACATTGGTGTAGATACGATATTGTTGTCAGGATATGCAGATGGCGGCGGACATGCGTGGAATGCAGTAAAGTTAGACAATGGTAAATGGTACTTATCGGACCTTACATGGAGTGATGATTCAATAAGAATCGATAAAGAGCATTTTGGTGACACGGCAGGAGTGAACAGCATAAATACAGCGTTTGTAAATATGCCATATAAAACATTTTCACAGAGACATTCGCAAAATCTTACATTTAAAGCATTGGAATATGCCGACGATTCGGATTATTATAATTTTTATGATGTATATATTACATTGGAACAGGAAAATACATTAAGCAAAGAAGAGATAACAAAAATAGTTTCGGATAAAATCATTGAACTTTTAAAAAATAATATATCTAAAGCGGTTATTGTATATGAAAATTTTGAGTATTATGAATATCCGGAGGTTTTTTTTGCTGCATGCAGTTTGGCTTTTAAAAATATATACAACGAAACAGGTGTTGAGTGGACGTATACATTGGGCGAGCCGTGTTCTTCCGATTCATTATGGGATTTGAAGGACGAAGAAGGAAATTACATATTAAATGAAAATAATGAACGTATTAAACTGATGCGTAGTAATGTATTATTTTCAGTCAAAGAACAATCAGGAGAGTATACATTCTTAAAATATAATATTCCCGGAAACGGAGCATATATTACTGCCAGCGATTATATAGGAAGTAAGATATTAAATATACCGGAAACTTTGAACGGGTTTAAAGTAATTAAGATTGGAGATGTTAATACGATTGACTGTGAGAAAGTAATTCTTCCGTCTACGGTAAAAATTATAGGAGAGGGTGGATTTCGAGGCAGTAAAATAAAAAAAATAGAATTAAATGATGGATTAATAAGAATTGATTACGAAGCATTTTTAAACTGTGAAGAATTGAAATCAGTATATATACCTGAAAGTGTAAATGTAATAGAAAACTATGCTTTTGGATATGTATTTGGTGACAATGGTTTTGAAAAATCAGACGATTTCACAATTTACGGTGAAGCAGGCTCAGCAGCACAAAAATATGCCGAAGATAACGGATTCACATTCATTGAGGGCAGAATGAACGAAATAACCTACGGTGATGCCAATGGTGACGGAAAAATCGATAGCCGTGACGCTGTAGTAATAAAAAAATACGTTGCGTGATTCACAGGATTTACAATCGACCTTGATGCAGCAGATGTCAATGCCGACGGAAAAGTTGATACAAGAGATGCCGTAAAGATACTTAAAAAGATAGCAGGTTTTGATGTGACGCTCGGTGAAGCGTAAGCATAGGAGGAATGTATAATGAGATTAAAAAGAATATGTAAGAGCATTATTAATGCAATTGTAATGATCTCCAGTGCATTTTGGATTACCACATACGGCTTCCTATGATGCAAAAAAATTGGAGACAAATCTTGTAAGTGTTTTGGCGGCTGATTCATTACAATATTCAGATGGAAATACAACTTTTAAATATGAAGAATTAAATGATGGAACAATAAAACTTACTGAATGTGTAAAAACGGCAAAAGAATTAATCATTCCAGCTGAAATTAATGATAAAAAAGTAAGTACAATAGGTTTGAATTTTACCAGTTACAATTCTTCAATTGAGAAAGTGAGTATACCTGAAGGTGTTACAACATTGGATTCTTTTGCTTTTGATTCTTGCGAGAACCTTGAATCAATAAATATACCATCTACAGTAACATTTATAGGACATGGAACATTTAGAAATTGTAGTTCATTAAAAGAAATAGAAATTCCAGATAATATTACAAGATTATATTCTTCAACATTTGAGGGATGTTCTTCTCTTGAAAGTGTTAAGCTGCCAGAAAATCTTACGCAGATTGATAGTCATGTTTTTAAAAATTGTAGTAGTCTTATAGAGATAAGTATACCAGAAAATTTAGTAGAGATAAGCGGAGATTATGTATTTAGTGGCTGTAGCAGGTTAAAAAAGGTAAAACTTCCATCAAAACTTACAAATATTAAAAATGGTACATTTTATAACTGTATGTCGCTTACAGATATTAGTTTTCCATCGAGTGTAAAAACTATAGAGGATTACGCATTTAGCGGCTGTTCATCATTAACAGTGATTACGCTGCCTGATAATATAGAGAAAATAGGGAAGAGAGTTTTTAAAGGATGTATTAATCTTGAAAAAATCAATCTGA